>Ga0214921_10010435_pt1 | contig 11487 bp, 10 predicted proteins | sample LL1505_MetaG_FD_177992 | JGI IMG/M metagenome (GOLD analysis project Ga0214921, IMG submission 177992) | Freshwater microbial communities from Lake Lanier, Atlanta, Georgia, United States - LL-1505 | ecosystem: Environmental > Aquatic > Freshwater > Lake | place: USA: Georgia | collected...
AATATTTTCCGTTATAATTATAAAAATTAATTTTATTTTATTCAAAGATTGTGACTGCATATAACTATAAAATATATCCAATAATTCGCTATGTATTTTATGAAAATATTTGCATAATATTATACCATGTGTATTTACACGTGTAGATACAACATCGTTTATCTGATTATAAATATCATTCCATAAGATTTTGGAATTACACCCCAATAAAGACATATCAACTTCAAAATGAATATCGCTCATTTTTATTATAAAATTATCTTTGTTTGAAGTTACAGTAAGACGTTTTTCATATTTTAATTCACTATTACTATATCTTTTTATACATGATAATGCTTGCGTATATTTACCTACACCTTTTGGGCCATAAAAAATAATATTTTTTAAATTTTCCACTTTTGAAGGGAAAGACTCATATAATTTATTCATTTTTGGATGTAGTGAACACCTTTTATTAGAAAAAATATAGTCATCAAAATGTGTTTCTAAAAATTTCATCATTTTTGTGGTATGCTTTTATGTAATATTATATAATATTATGTAATCCTAATTTTATTTTACATTTTAGATTTAAATTGTATTTTGTTTTAAATGTATTTTGTTGAATACAATTATACAATACAATACAATACAATTCGTAAGAAATACTTAAATATATAATGATAATTACAGTAGATTAGAATATAATTAATATTCATAAAATATTATAATGAAGCTTATTGATACAAAACCCGAAGATTTCAATTCAAATTATATATTTTTCAACGAACCTATTCAAAATACAATCATAAACGAAAGTCGGTTTATAAGAATATTGTATTCAACGCCTAATATTATTTTCAATGGGATAAATATTTTATTATCAATAAATATAGACAGTGTAGATAAACAATATAATAAAAATATTATTTATTATAATATCGAAAAAAATACAGAGACGATCAATTTTATAAAAAATATAGAGCAAACAATATTAAAAAAATATGGTTCAAATAAATTACCTGCACATAATTTATCATCTCAGGTTGATACAGGAGTATTAAAATTATTTTCAGATTCTTATGAAAAGAAAAAAAATATAGACATAATTCTTAAAGTATCTGGTTTATGGGAAGATGTATCATCATATGGAATAACATATAAATTTTTTTCTATAATTTAACATTTGTTGATACGATTACGTAACATTATAAAAGTATAACAATATTTAACAATATAATAAGTAATAATACGTTATTTATTATATATGAAAGTAATAAATGAAAAATTTATTAATAACAGGTGGTTGCGGATTTATAGGTTCTAATTATATAAATTATATTTTTAATAAATATGATGATTACAATATTATAAATATAGATGCCATGTATTACTGTGCATCAGAAAATAATATAAACGAAGAGGTTAGAATTTCAGAAAGATATAAATTAATTAAGGGGAATTTGTGTTCATATGATTTAGTTTATCATATTGTAAATGACTATAAAATAGATTATATTATACATTTTGCAGCACAAAGTCATGTTCAAAATTCGTTTGAAGATGCACTTCAATATACAAAAGATAATATTGTAGGAACGCACAATTTGTTAGAAGTTGTAAGAAAATATGGAAAAATTATAAAGTTTATACATGTTTCAACAGATGAAGTGTATGGAGAATCGATGATAGAACAAAATGAAAATAAAAAAACAGAAGAAAGTATATTATGTCCTACAAATCCATATGCTGCAACAAAAGCAAGTGCTGAATTAATTGCACAATCTTATTATTATTCATTTAATATTCCTATTATTATAACAAGAGGTAATAATGTATATGGTCCCAATCAATATCCTGAAAAAATAATACCAAAATTTATAAAACTTCTAAGGGAAAATAATAAGGTAACAATACAAGGAGATGGATCAAATGTTAGGGCATTTATTCATGTTGATGATGTAGTAAAGGCATTTGATATTATATTGGATAAAGGTATTATTGGTGAAATATATAATATTGGCTCAGATGATAATGAGGAATATACTGTAAAAAATGTTGCTGAAATATTAATTAAAAAAATTAAAAATACTGAAAATTATGGGGATCATATAGAATATATTACAGATCGCCCATTTAATGATAAGCGCTACTATATAAGCAATCAAAAAATTAAAAATCTTGGATGGAACATAAATGAAAATTTTGATGAAGGTATCGATCGGTTAGTCAAATGTTATAATGATAAATAAATGATAAATAAATGATAAATAAATGATAAATAAATGATAAATAATTAAGTTAGACAAAATACAAATTAAAAACATAATATTAATTATCATATAAACGTATATAAATTTTCAAAATAAATGAAAGTGTTACTATATGGTAAAAATGGATGGATTGGGCAAAAGGTATATGAATTATTGTTAGAAGGAGGACACAATGTTGTGGTGGGTAATGTAAGAGCAGAAGATTTTGGTGATCTTGAAGAAGAAATCAAACGTGTGCAACCTACAAATATAATTTCGACAATTGGGAGAACACATGGAACAATCGACGGTGTAAATTATACTACGATAGACTATTTGGAACAAAAAGGAAAGTTACGAGAAAACGTAAGAGATAATTTATTTTCTCCTACAATTCTTGCTATAATTTCAAATAAATATGGAATACATTATGCATATTTGGGAACAGGGTGTATATTCACATATGATGATGAACATCCTTATGAAGAAGAACTAAACGGATTTACAGAATGTTCAAAGCCTAATTTCTTTGGTTCATCCTATTCTATAGTAAAAGGGTATACGGATATGATAATGAAAATGTTCAACAATGTGTTAAATATTAGAATAAGAATGCCAATAACGGATGAGATACATTCACGAAATTTCATAACTAAAATTACTACATATAGTAAGATATGCTCAATACATAATTCGATGACAGTTCTTCCCGAATTATTGCCGATTATGATTGATATGTGTGATAAAAAAATATCAGGAACTGTTAATTTGACAAATCCTGGTTTAATAAATCACAATGATATATTAGAAATGTATAAAGAAATAGTTGACAGCGACTTTACGTGGGATAATTTTAATATAGAGGAACAAAGACAAATATTGGCGAGTGAGCGTTCTAATAATTTTCTAGATACATCGAAATTAGAGTCAATGTATAACGTAAAAAATATTAAGGTTTCTATTAGAGATGTTTTGTATAGAATGAAAGAGAACAAAGATAACCAATACACACAAGAGAAGCAATAGAAGCGTGAGATTGGAGTTAATTCACAAATTATTAATAATCATAATAGAATACTAATAATTTACAACCTTGAATATTTCAATATGAATATTTCAATATGAATATTTCAATATGAATATTTCAATATGAATATTTCAATGTGAAAAATTTAAAAACAAGTTGAAAAGAGACGTAAAATAACTTCCATAATACCTACAGTTAATATATTAAGAACAAATAATACAATACTTAAGTATAAAGTTCCTATAGATGGTTTGCTTAAAGCTCCTACAGTAGTGCTTATACAATTCAGATTTCCGTGTAAGTAACTAAATATAAGAACGAGTTGAAAGAAAATAAGTATACTAGAATAATTAGAAAATTTATAGTATTCAGGATCTACTTGGTATGTATTAATCATATCTGAAAACGATATTGACTGACGAATAATAACAAATAATATAAGAAACAAAGCAAATATTTGAAAAAAACTTGGATATAAACTTGTGCTGCAAAAAGAACCCTGAACTTTAAAATAATAAGAAATTACAGCCATTAGCAAACCAAACATAGCAACGCATGTAAAAATATATCCAACTAATGTTGCAAATGCTGGGCCTTGTTCATCACCTATACTAAGTGACGTAAATACAATTTTAATAACTATTCCTACAAATGCCAAAAGAATAGAAATATAAATTAAATAATATATTGTCTTAAATCTATAATTAACTTTATCAATTGGTGCAAAATTTGCCATCGGATTACTATTTGACGTCATGGTTAATTTAATGGCTTGCATTCTATATTTTTTATAATTTATATATTAAAGTATACTATAATTTATATTATTATTTTTTTTTAATGTAACTATTGATAATTATAAATATTATATGTTAAAAATGTAAAATATATATGTTATATATAATATAACATTTAATAGTTACAGTAACAAAAAAAAATAATGAACGGATTTCAAAATAGAGATATTTATACTGAACATCCACTAATTGCACGTGAACAAACATTCGCTTTAGATAGAAAACTTTTAACGATTCATTCAGAAGATAGAGATGTATGTGCGTGGCCGAATCCTGCATATTTCGAAATCACATTACCACGTCCTATGACAAATGTGCAATCGATGAGATTAATAGAGACAAACTTCCCATCAATTAACAATGTATTTTCAACGATAAAACAGAATACAAAAATATCATTCTGTGTAACAATAGCTGGAACACAATATAATGATATAACGATTCACATTCAATCCGGGTTATTTTCTCCTCTTCAACTATCAAATGAAATAACAAATGAAATGAATAAAGCCGTTTCCAAGTTTATTCCAAATTATTTAAACTTTACAGTAGTATACAATGAAGTTAATCAAAAATTATGGTTTGGAAATAAAACTGATCCATTTATATTACTATGCGATAAGATAGAAACATATAGTGATCCTAGCAATAGTATGTCTACGAACTGTAGAGTTCTACCTCCAAATGAAATAGAATATTGTAAAAATACAAAATGGGGACTTCCTTATTTTTTAGGATTTAATAAAGAACAATATGTAGCAACACAAACGCCTACCGGAATAGCACTTAATTATGAGTATAGAAATGCTATATACGACCCTTTTTATAATTGGTTACCTGCTGGTGGTTATTATATAACAGCTCCAAATGTTGTAAATATTTTAGGGGAAACGGTTTTTTATATGGACATGTTTGAATATAATCAAATGGATGAACTTTTGGCATACCCACGACGAACAAATTCTACTACAAATAATAGTTATGGTGGAAAAGTAAATTCAGCATTTGCAAAAATACCATTTTTAGGCCTACCTGTTTCACAGTTTTTTGATTCTAGAAACTCACTTCTTCAAAACATGTCGCATTTTAATCCACCACTTGAAAGAGTATCAAAACTAAAATTTAGATTTCGTTATCATAATGGGGGGTTAGTTGATTTTAGTAATAATGATTTTAGTTTTACAATGCAATTTGACTGCTTTAGGGATGAAATCGCTCGCGACTTGAAGCTAAGAGTTCCAGCACAGTATCAAATGTAATTATAACACATATAAAACAATAACACATATAAAACAATAACACATATACACAAAATATTTAAAAATACACTACATAATGTATTTTTAAATGAAGGAATGTTTTTAACCATATAGTTATGCCTGTGCTTGTGACTGTGCTTGTGTCTGTGCCTCATTCGATACAGTATTATGTTTTTGTTTTTTTGTTCTCTTACCTGAACCAGTGTGCTTAGCGCGTTTTGTTTTTTTACGTTTTTTCGGTTCTTTACCACCCCTTATATTTTTTTCATATTCTGGATTAGGACCACCTGTTGCAAGGTAATCAGTATAATTGTTTGGATTAACTGGTGTTGCCGCTGCCGCAACTGCTAAATCTTTATTAGGCATAACTGCGTCTGGGCGAGGTAATGGAGACTCTGATGATACATTAGAAACTTCTTGTTTTTTTTCAGGTTCTGGATTTTGTTTTTCAGGTTCCGCAGCAAGTTCTGGATTTTGTTTTTCAGGTTCTGCCTTTTTATTTCCAAAAATATTTAAATTAGCTAAAAATCCTTTATCATCATTAGTAGATGTTTTAGATTCTGAAGGAGATGCTGGAGATGCAGCAGGTTCGAGAGATACAGAATTCGTATTTTTTTCTTTTTCTACAACAGGGGAAGAAGTTTTTTCAGGATTATCACTATCACTATCACTGCCACTACCATCAGGTTCAGGAATATCTTTAAGTTGTTCTTTTAATGTTTTCATTTTATTTGCCGTTTCAGATAAATCAATAATACCATTCATAAGTTGTTCACCCAATTTAGATATTTCACTTTCAATATTTTTATATTTTACATTTTTTTCTCGTTCTTTGAAAAACCCAAAAAATCCAACCATATTATATGTTATATGTTATATGTTATATATATTATATATATATTGTAGTATAAAATATTAACATAATAAAAATTTATATTTACTAATACATTATTATATATCAAAATTCTATTTTATATGTTTTTTTTATCCAATCTGTTATACTATTTAAAGAGCATGTCTTATAATCTTCGCTAAATCCCTTAATTTTCAAAAATGTAGGATTTTTCATTTCGGGTGTTTTATAAAATATATAATCGCCATATTTACCATTACGAATACTTACTACATCTGTTATTTTTCTAACCATTCCCTTTATTGCAAGATGCATGACATCATCGCCTGAACCACTCGCGCCACTCGCGCCACTATTACTATTATTATCGCCTGTTTCGCCACCATGAAGACTATATTCATTACTTATTTTAGACATTTCTATAATCTTAACAACCTCGTGATATGTAATACTACTTGGATTTTTGGTTTTTGGAAATAAACCAGATAAAGACTTCTTTTGTTCACCCCATACGATATACAATCCATATTTCCCACGTTTTAATATAATTTCATTTCCATCATAGATACCTAGCTTTATACCCCCCATATCAATATTCCCCTTTTCATCGATTATATCTTTCAAGGAATACTCTCCACGTTTTAATTTTGCTATATCTATGTTTTGTTTAACGCTTTTATATTCAATCTTCTTTTTACCACCTTCATCAATTGTTGTATGTTTTATAACCGGCCCCTTACTTCCTATCATATATACATGAGTTTCGTCAATCGCAACTGTATCTTTCTGTATATTTTTATCTTTTAAAATAGTTGTCAATCGTTGCACATTTTCTAAACAAAACATACACGTATCGGTATATAGAATTTCACCTTTCGCAATCTTATCTAAATCATCCTCCATTTTTTTCGTAAAATTATATTCAAATAATGCATTAAAATGCTCTGCGAGAAATTCCATTACGATACTTCCAAGTGGCTGAACAATTAATTTATTCTTTTCATTTCCAAATTCACGCTCCGTCGGTATTTCCTGTAATTCGTCCGGCAATAATTCAAAATCTGTGCATTTTACTTTTTTACCACATACGTCCTGTTTTGATACATACCCTCTCTTTTGTATTTTGTCTATAAGAGACGAAAATGTAGATGGACGCCCAATCCCTCGTTCTTCTAATATTTTTATAAGTCCCGCTTCTGTATAATGCGACTTCAATTCATTCATGGTAACCGTTGATTTAATTTTATGATAAGGAATAATACAATTCTTTTTAATATTTTGCAAATAATTATAATTAGGGTTTTCTTTTTCATACCCATCCACAATCTTCCATCCCGGAAATTCAATTAGTTCGGCTATATATTTATATTCGTTGCCTAATGGAGCTGTCAAGCATGCAGTCACTGTAACACCGGTTGCATGTGACATACAGCTTTCAATAGCATTTGTCCATATAAGCTTATATAATTTTTGCTCGCGTGCTGTGAATGTATCCGGAATTTTTAAAGTGGAAATATTTGTCGGGCGAATTGCTTCGTGAGCTTCTTGTGCTTTAATGCCTTTATCGTCAGAAATCTTACCCGTTTTAGATTTGACTTTATTCGACTTAGACGCATCACTCGCTCCAGCTTCGCCCCCCGAACTAAACCCTAATGCAAGACATTGTATATTAGTATTTATATATTTATCGCTCCATTTTTCAGATATATATCTTTTCGCATTTTCAATAAATTCAGGACTATATGTTTTCGAATCTGTTCTCATATATGTAATAAATGAACTTTCATATAATTTTTGGCAAATCGACATTGTCTCAGATGGCGAATAATTATATTCACTACTAGCTTTCTGTTGTAATGCGCTAGTAGTAAATGGAGATGGAGGGGCTTTTGATGTTTTTTTAGGCGTTGATAAAGTATATACATGATCATGATTTACGCTTTCTTCTAAAAATGCCTCCATATCTTTTGGTAAGTCATACTGTCGATTCAATGTAAACTGTAAATTAAGTTTGGTAAAATATCCGACTGTGTTGTATACCATTTTACCTGGTGAAGCATCGATATCTTTTTGATTATCATAAACTAATCTAAGTGCAGGTGTTTGACAGCGTCCTGCAGATAAACTATTTTTAACACTTGATGCAATATGTGTCCAAAGCTGCGGAGAAATATGATATCCTACCAATAAATCCAATATTTGACGAGCGAATTGTGCATATACTAAATTCATATTTAAAGTGCCGGGTGTATTTACAGCACGTTCGATTGCAGTTTTTGTAATTTCATGGAAAATAATTCGTCGCGTTGTTGTAACTGGCAATTTAAACATGTCGCAAATATGCCACCCAATCGCCTCGCCCTCGCGATCATCATCTGTGGCAATTATAACATTTCCCATACATGATTCTATTTCATTTTTAATACGTGCAATTTGCTTTGATTTTTCCTCCATACATGAAAATTTAAGTTTAAAATTTTCCGTATTAATTGATTTAAGACCATCTAATGTGCGAAAATGCCCGAAAGTAGCTATACATTTATATCCTGAGCCAAGATATGATTCTATCTTGCTACATTTTGCGGGAGATTCTACAATCACAAGGGTTGTAGTCACAGAAGACGAAACTGCTTTTGATTGTTTAGACATTTGTTAGTGTGTTGTATGTCGTTATGGTGGTATATGTTATGAGATCTATGTTATGATAAATATGTTATATGGTATAGTGTTGAATGTTTATATGTTTATAGTTATAATTATATTTATAATATAAGTTATTTCAATTTTGGGTATCAGAAATATGTTTTGTTTTGAATTCTGTCCATGAAATCTTTTTAACAGCTGGTGGTTTTGAATGTTCTTTATTTCCTGCTCCATGTGTATGTTCGTGTGATTTGTTGATATTGTCTGCTTTTTTAATAGCGCTATCTATATAAATACTTTTCAATAACTTACCGACTTCGTAGGAACCGGTATGTTGATCGAGTTTTCCATCTTCGATTTGCTTAAGAATATGAATCAACTGAAAAAGAATATTTAAATCAATCTCGTCTTTTTTTACTTTATTAAAAATATCAGTATAATTATTAAACAAAAAAGGGCACCTAGATACACAAATATTATCAAATTGGGTGGGATTACTTTTAGCCAATCTTTGATATTCTTTCTTAAGCTTAAGGAGTGTTATAATATCATCACCAAGAGGTTTACTATGTTTTAATTCTCGAATATTATTCGTATTATCAGCGACATCGTTTGCACGAATCAGTTTATCTAATTGAAGACGCTCTTGAGGATTCATTGTTATATTTTATAATATATTTTTAAAAATATGTTTAAATTATAACGAATGTAATTATAATATTTATAATAATTGTAATAAATATAAATTGTAATTTACAATAAAATAATATTTTTTTAAATGAATTATATATAGAAAAATGTCAGTTCAATCTTCATTGCCAACTTCAACTACTGCTCCCGCATTAGGTTTACCACCTATGCCAGTGGTAGCAAGTGGTGACGATATTTATAATGCTAGAATGGATGCAACTAAAGCATTAATGCAGGCGGGAAATGGGAGTTTAAAAGGTGGAAGTAGTAGTAAATATAAAAAATATAAGACAAACAGACATTTTAAATTGCGAAATAATGTAACAAAAGTAATGAAAGGTTGTAGTAATAAAAAAACAGCAAAACAGGGTAGAAAATTTAGAGGAGGTGCTGGCGGGATTTCACCATCTCCAAATCAAATAGAAGTTCCTATACCTGGTGGTTCATCTTCAACACAAACAGATACATTGGCTGGTTTATCGGGTGGATTATTAAAGTTACAACAACAAGCATTAAATAAACCCCCCCCATCTCCTCCTCTTGTAAAAACAATGTTTTCTGTAGGAGGAGGAAGAGGTAAAAGAAGACATAGAAAGACAAATAAGAAGACAAATAAAAAATATAGAAGATTAAGATATAAAAAAAGTATTGGACGCAAGGGACGAAGTAGACGACATAGACATTCTAGATATCAATAACAATATCAATAACAATATCAATAACAATGTCATGGTATTTTGAATATTATACATTTATTGAATTACAATTGTATCGTATTGTATTCTTAATATAACATTAAAATATAACATTAAAATATATTATTATTATATTTTAATATGAAGACTAGCGATTTATTAAATGCGATATTTATTATAGTGGTATTTATAGGTTTATATATTGCAAATATTTTAGCAATTGGAAAAAAGAATATTGAAAAGAATTGGCCAATTTATAGATGTAGTCCTTTAGTGATGCCATTTGCTAATATGTTTGGACACGATGTTATGAAAAATTTTACATATTGTATTCAAACAATGCAGACTGATTTTATGGGGCCGTTGTTAGCACCTTCAAATTATTCAAATTTAGTTGTATCAAAGAGTATAGAACAAACTACAAAAACCAACGAAAATACAATGGGTATGTTTTCTTTTATGCGTGATACAGTATTGAATAATTTAATAACATTGTATAATGTTTTGGGTAATATGGGAATAACATTACAATATATGGTGCAAAAATTAAAATCTATGATGCATAAAATGTCCGGTGTATATAAAGCAACATACTCGACAATGCAAACCTCTGCTATTGCTGCAGAATCGACATGGAAAGCATTACCAGGACAGTTATTAAGAGCGTTACCTAATTAATAATAGTAACACAGTAAATATTGAATAAAAATGAATAAAATTTTAGAATAAAATTATTTTCATTTACAATATGCATAATAATGAATTATTATAGGTTATGTATATAGTAATACTATAATACTAATTTATATATTTAGTATATATGAATCCTACTAGTAATATTACTAATATTGAAACACCAATTATATCAGTAATACCAAACATATTTAAAAAAGTAAATGAAATATACAGACAAAAAACATATTTAGAGAGATACGGCGGTTCTGTAATATTTGCAATTTTTGCAATATTAGTTGTAATATTTTTTTTCATATATTTAAATATTCAAAATAATAAAGAAATAGTTAAAAAAGATTGGGCTACTAATAAATGCAATCCACTGTATATGCCATTTGCAGGATTAATTATGGATCCGAAAGACATGAGCATGTCTGAATATACAATAAAGAATTTTTCACAATGTTCTGAAACAATATTAAAAGATATTTTACAAGTAGCGCTTGCACCTATTGAAGCAGCATCTATATTGATAGCTGCAAGTATATCTATTTTAACAGGTATTACAACAAGTTTAATGGGAGCAATATCAAATTTTAGATTAAATTTTAAAACGG
>Ga0214921_10010436_pt1 | contig 11485 bp, 7 predicted proteins | sample LL1505_MetaG_FD_177992 | JGI IMG/M metagenome (GOLD analysis project Ga0214921, IMG submission 177992) | Freshwater microbial communities from Lake Lanier, Atlanta, Georgia, United States - LL-1505 | ecosystem: Environmental > Aquatic > Freshwater > Lake | place: USA: Georgia | collected 2015-05-28
GACTTGCTCTACTGGAATAGCGATGCCACCAATTTACCCGGCCCCATGTATGCCTGGTATTTGCGCAACACCTATTTAGAGAACAACCTGATCAAACCCGGCAAGACAGAAGTCTGTGGTGAAAAATTAGATCTGCGCAAAGTCAATATGCCCATGTATATCTACGGATCGCGGGAAGACCATATCGTGCCCATTGGTGGGTCTTACGCCAGTACCCAAATATTTCCTGGCAAAAAACGTTTTGTCATGGGCGCTTCTGGTCACATCGCCGGTGTGATCAATCCGCCTGCTGCTAAGAAGCGCAGTTACTGGACTGGTCCTGCAGGCAAATTCCCTAAGACTGCAAAAGCATGGCAAGACACCGCATCTGAGCATGTGGGTAGCTGGTGGCCTGATTGGTCCGCTTGGTTAAAGTCCCACGCAGGCAAACAGATCGGTGCTCCTAAGACGTATGGCAATGTCAAACACAAAGCCATTGAAAATGCGCCAGGTCGGTATGTGAAAGCACGCGCTAGCAACTAATTTTTAAAATCAACTTTTTTATACACGGGGAACCCATGGAAGACATCGTTATTGTTTCAGCTGCGCGGACTGCGGTAGGTAAGTTTGGTGGTTCGTTGGCCAAAGTGTCAGCGACCGAATTGGGGTCGATCGTGATTCGCGAAGCTTTGGCACGCGCCAAGATCGACCCAGCGATGGTCGGCGAGGTCATCATGGGCCAAGTCTTAGCAGCAGGTTCTGGACAAAACCCTGCACGCCAAGCATTGATGCACTCCGGTGTGCCTAAAGAAGTTCCTGGTCTCACTATTAACGCTGTTTGTGGCTCAGGTTTGAAGGCTGTGATGCTGGCCGCACAAGCCGTTGCTTGGGGTGACAGCGAAATCGTGGTGGCCGGTGGTCAAGAAAATATGAGTGCTTCGCCCCATGTTGTGATGGGCTCGCGCGATGGCCAGCGTATGGGTAACTGGAATATGGTGGATTCCATGATCGTGGATGGTCTATGGGATGTTTACAACCAGTACCACATGGGCATCACCGCTGAAAACGTAGCCAAAGCGCATGCCATCAGCCGCGATATGCAAGATGCTTTGGCCTTTGGCAGTCAACAAAAAGCATCTGCTGCGCAAGATGCAGGCAAGTTCAAAGACGAAATCGTGTCAGTCTCTATTCCCCAACGCAAGGGCGATCCGATTATTTTTAACACCGACGAATTCATCAATAAAAAAACCACGGCTGAAGCACTTGCTGGGTTACGTCCTGCATTTGACAAAGCTGGCTCCGTCACTGCTGGCAATGCGTCAGGTATCAATGATGGTGCCGCTGCAGTTGTTGTGATGACCGCCAAAAAAGCCGCTGCACTAGGACTAAAGCCTCTAGCGCGCATTGCCGCATTTGGTACTAGCGGGCTTGACCCCGCGACAATGGGTATGGGTCCCGTCCCCGCTTCGCGCAAAGCTTTGCAACGCGCTGGATGGAATGCTGCTGATGTTGACTTGTTTGAGTTGAACGAGGCCTTTGCTGCACAAGCTTGTGCAGTCAATAAAGAACTTGGCATTGATCCTGCAAAGGTCAACGTCAATGGTGGTGCCATTGCGATTGGTCACCCAATTGGTGCATCAGGCTGCCGCATTTTGGTGACCTTGTTGCATGAGATGCAACGCCGTGACGCAAAAAAGGGATTGGCGGCCTTGTGTATCGGCGGCGGCATGGGCGTGTCTCTAGCACTAGAACGTTGATGCACAAACCGCTTGTAAACCTTATCTGACAAATTTTTGATTTCACTTTAGTAATACAACCACCATAACAGGAGACAACTCATGAGCAAAAAAGTAGCGTACGTCACAGGAGGCATGGGTGGTATCGGAACCGCAATTTGCCAACGGCTGCATAACGACGGATACACCGTCATTGCAGGATGCGGTCCCACGCGTGATTTCAAAAAATGGATCGACGAACAAAAAGCTTTGGGCTTTACCTTCTATACCTCGGTAGGTAATGTGGCCGATTGGGACTCCACCGTTGATGCGTTCACCAAAGCCAAAAACGACCATGGCCCGATTGACGTACTGGTGAACAACGCCGGTATCACCAAAGACCGCGTGTTCTTAAAAATGACGCGCGACGATTGGGACGCAGTGATTGACACCAACTTGAACTCCATGTTCAACGTCACAAAACAAGTCGTGCCAGACATGGTCGAAAAAGGTTGGGGACGCATCATCCAAATTTCTTCTGTCAATGGCAACAAAGGACAGTCTGGTCAAACCAACTACTCTGCTGCCAAAGCCGGTATGCATGGCTTCACCATGGCTTTGGCGCAAGAGTTAGCTAGCAAAGGTGTGACTGTGAATACCGTTTCACCTGGCTATATCGGGACCGATATGGTGCGCGCGATTCGCCAAGACATCTTGGACAAAATCGTGGCGACTATTCCTGTGAAACGACTCGGTACACCAGACGAGATTGGCTCTATCGTGGGTTGGTTGGCAGGCGACCAATCTGGTTTCACGACCGGTGCAGACTTCTCGTGTAACGGTGGTTTGCACATGGGCTAATGCTCTGCATGGATTCCAAGTGGTTGCTTTCCGTTGCCCCGATGATGGACTGGACCGACAGGCACTGTCGGTACTTCCATCGTCTTTTAAGCAAGCACACACGTCTCTACACGGAGATGGTCACCACCGGCGCATTGCGCCATGGTGATGTCAAAAGGCATTTACGGTTTAACGAAGAAGAACACCCAGTCGCCTTACAACTTGGCGGCAGTGAGCCTGAAGACTTAGCCTTCGCCGCCAAACTCGGCGAGCAATTTGGCTATGACGAAATCAATCTGAACTGCGGCTGCCCTAGCGACCGCGTGCAACGCGGTGCCTTTGGCGCATGCTTGATGAACGAGCCCCAAACTGTTGCAGATGGCGTCAAAGCCATGCGCGATGCTGTGAGTATTCCAGTAACGGTCAAGCACCGCATTGGAATTGACAAGATCGAAAGCTACGACTTTGTGCGCGACTTTGTCGGTACTGTGAGCAGCGCAGGTTGCGACGTATTTATCGTCCATGCACGCAACGCTTGGTTGCAAGGCTTAAGTCCTAAAGAAAACCGCGAAGTCCCACCATTGCGCTTTGATTTGGCCTATCAGCTCAAAAAAGATTTCCCAGAGTTAACCATCGTCGTCAACGGCGGCATCAAAACCGAAGACGATATCGCACAACATTTGCAACATGCAGACGGCGTGATGTTGGGTCGCGAGGCTTACTACAACCCGTGGTTGATGACGCAGTGGGATGCGTTGTATTGGAAATCCAACGCAACGCAACGCAGTCGTGAATCAATAGAAGAGGCCATGGTCGACTACATGGAGCGCGCCCACCAAGAAGACGGATGTCCTTGGTACGCCATCGCCCGTCACATGCTCGGCCTGTATCACGGTCAACGCGGTGCCCGTTTATGGCGTCAAGTTTGGAGTGATCACAGGCTCAAGCCTTTGCCGCCACGCGAGGTCTGGAAAAGGGCAAGGCGAGCTTTTGTGGATTTGGAAGTTGACACCATTGCAACCTGACACTACCAAGGGATCTCCCGAGATCCCCAATTCCCAAATCCAACTCGCCAAACTCATGATTTGGGCGATCCCTTTCTTTTGGACAGTGAACCATATCGTTGCGCGCAAGGCGCCTGGAGTGATAACGCCGCATGTATTGGCGATATGTCGTTGGGCGTTGGTGGGTATTTTTTTAGCGTGGCTGGCCCGCGCTGAGTTAAAAGCGCATTGGGATATTTTGCGCACACAGGTTTGGCGATACATCTTGTTAGGTGCTTTGGGTATGTGGGTGTGCGGTGCTGGCGTGTACCAAGCTGGTATCAGTACCAAGATGGTGAACATCTCTCTGATCTACGCCTCGTCGCCCGTGATGATTGCAGTGTGTTCGGTGCTTTGGTTGCGAGAGCCTTTTTCTAAACGCCAAGTGCTTGGTGTGTTCATAGCCATATTAGGTGTTGTGCATGTCGTAGTGCAAGGAGAATGGGCGCGTCTTGCACAAGTTGAGCTGGTGCCCGGAGATTTATGGATACTTGCGGCGTCATTGGCTTGGGCTGCATATTCTTTATTACAAAAGCATTGGCGCAGTACCTTGAGCGCTGGCGCTCAGTTGGCGTGTATTTGCGCTGGAGGCGTTTTGGTGATGGTGCCATTCGCGTTATGGGAATTTCTGCAAGCAGATACACCCGCACTAGGCCATGATGCATTCATGCTCATTGCGCTAGCGGCACTTTTTCCTGGCTTAGGTGCTTATTGGTTGTACGGTTGGGTGCAAAAAACCATTGGTGCCAGCCGTGTAGCCATGACGCTCTATCTGGGCCCTTTGTATGCCAGTGTGATGGCGTGGGTAGTCCTTGGAGAAGGCATTGGTTTGCACCATGTGATGGGGGGTGTGCTGATACTCTCTGGTGTTGGTTTGGTGATGAGTAAACGACACGGTTCAACTTGAAGGAGCACTATATGCACACTGTCATAGGCGCATGCCCGCACGATTGCCCTGATACATGCTCGCTGGTGACTACAGTCGAAAACGGCAAAGCCATCCGCGTGCAGGGTAACCCTAATCACCCGATGACAGATGGCGTGTTGTGTACCAAGGTCTCGCGTTACACCGAACGCACCTATCACCCTGATCGCATCCTCCATCCTTTAAAGCGTATTGGGCCCAAAGGTTCAGACCAGTTTGCACCTGTCTCATGGGATGAAGCGCTGAACGACATTGCCAAACGCCTCGGCGCAATAGCCGCAAAAGATCCGCAAGCCATATTGCCCTACAGCTACGCAGGCACTATGGGGCAAGTGCAGGGTGAGGCGATGGCCATGCGGTTTTTTCATAAGCTGGGTGCATCATTGCTAGATCGAACCATTTGTTCTTCAGCCGGAAGCGAAGCGCTGGCCTACACCTTCGGCGCCAAGTTGGGTATGCGGGTGGAGTTTTTTGCTGAGTCAAAACTCATCATCATCTGGGGTAGTAATTCGATTGGTAGTAATTTGCATTTTTGGCGTATCGCCCAAGAGGCCAAACGCAATGGTGCGAAACTTATTTGTATTGACCCACGCAAAAGCGAAACCGCAGAAAAATGCCATGAGCACATTGCGTTACGACCCGGTACCGATGCTGCTTTAGCCTTGGCCTTGATGCATGTGCTGATACAAAATGATTGGCTAGACCACGACTACATAGCGCAACACACTTTGGGTTGGGATGCATTACGGACCAGAGCATTGCAATGGACGCCAGAGCGTGCTGCGCAGGTTTGTGGCATCAAGGTAGAGCAGATTGAATCGCTAGCACGAGATTGGGCAACGACCAAACCCGCAGCCATTCGAATGAACTACGGCATGCAACGCGTGAAGGGCGGAGGTAACGCAGTGCGTGCCATTGCATGTTTGCCTGCACTCACAGGTGCTTGGCGACACCGCGCAGGTGGTGTGTTGTTAGCGAACTCTGGAAACTTTCCAGTACAACGCGCCGAATTACAGCGTCCAGATTTATTGGCGGGGCGAAAGCCACGCACCATTAATATGAGCACGATTGGCAATGCCTTGTTGCAACCTGCCTCAGATGCATTTGGTCCACATATCCAAGCCTTGGTGGTCTACAACAGCAACCCAGTGGCTGTAGCGCCTCAGTCAGGGCAAGTCATCCAAGGTTTTGCGCGTGAAGATTTGTTCACCGTGGTGCTCGAGCATTTTCAAACCGATACCGCCGATTACGCCGACTACATCTTGCCTGCCACCACGCAACTCGAGCATTGGGATATCCATGCCAGTTATGGCCATACCGATATTTTGTTAAATCGCCCAGCGATTGCACCAATGGGCGAGTGCAAAACCAATACGGATATTTTTCGCGCTTTGGCGAAGAGAATGGGATTTACAGAACCATGCTTTGAGGAAGATGACGAGACCATGTGTCGCTCTGCTTTTGCTGCAACGCAAAATACGGAGGAACTGTTTGCACAAGGTTTTACACACCTCAAATCTTCCAATGGACAAGCTTTACCTGATGCACCATTCGCCGAAGGCAAATTTCCCAGCCCTTCAGGCAAGTGTGAGTTCTTTAGCCAACGCTTAGCAGACATGGGACAAGACGGTTTGCCAGACTACATCGCCAACTACGAAGTCCCACAAGCCAATTCCGAATTTCCATTGGCCATGATTTCGCCGCCTGCACGTAACTTTCTCAACTCCAGTTTTGTCAACCTACAAAGTTTGCGCGATATAGAGACCGAACCTGTGTTGGAAATGCACCCAGAAGACGCGCAAGTACGTGACATTCAAGACGGCGATGTCATTCGCGTATTTAACCAACGGGGTACTTACCACTGCAAAGCACAACTCAATAACCGCGCACGGCCAGGTGTCGTGAATGGCTTGGGCATTTGGTGGCGAAAGCTAGGACTCAATGGCACCAATGTGAACGAATTGACCAGCCAAAACTTGACGGATATCGGCCGTGCACCCGTTTTTTACGACTGTTGTGTGGAAGTGGCGGTGCTTAAGTGATTGCCACATTAAAAGGTAGGCAGGCAGATGATGTATCACTGCAAGAGGTACGAGATCTTGTTGGTGAGGATGCGCTTCGACGCGATCTTTTAATTGAATACTTGCATCTTCTCAACGACGCCTACCGCGGTTTGCATGAACGCCACTTAGTCGCTTTGGCCAAAGTGATGAACATCCCCATGGCAGAGGTCTATGAGGTAGCAACTTTTTATCATCACTTTGAAGTGATCCGCGATGGCGAAACTGCGGCAAACCTCACCATCAGAGTGTGCGATGGGCTGAGTTGTGAATTGGCTGGTGCGAAACAGTTGATCGATAAACTTCCGCAACTATTGGGTAGTAAAGATATCAAGGTCATTGCTGCACCCTGTGTAGGTCGTTGTGAGCAATCACCTATTGCGGTAGTCCATCAAAATGCCTTGGTGCATGCAACAACAGAGTCTGTGCTTTCTGCTATTGCAGCTGACCAAAAATGGCAAGCACTTCCAGATTACGAAGACAAGGATGCCTATGTTGCCGATGGTGGTTATGAACTTCTAAAACAGATACATAACAACACGATAGAAGCTGAGCAAATCATCCAAACTATGGAAAGCTCAGGGCTACGTGGTCTTGGCGGCGCAGGTTTTCCTGCAGGCAGAAAGTGGCGCATTGTGCGCGAACAAGCCGCCCCAAGATTGATGGCAGTCAACATTGACGAAGGCGAGCCTGGCACTTTCAAAGACAGAACCTATTTAGAACGCGACCCCCATCGTTTCATAGAAGGCATGTTGATCGCGGCACAAGTCGTTGGCATCGATGCTATTTACATTTACCTTCGCGACGAATACCACGGGTGTCGCCAATTGCTAGAGACGGAATTAGCCCGCTTAAAAGCCAATCCACCGTGTCCCTTGCCCTTGATCGAGTTGCGGCGCGGCGCGGGCGCCTATATTTGCGGCGAAGAGTCCGCCATGATTGAAAGCATCGAAGGCAAGCGTGGCGAGCCGCGTATGCGCCCACCCTATATTGCGCAAGTAGGTTTGTTTGGTCGACCCACGCTAGAGCACAATTTTGAAACTTTGTATTGGGTTAGAGACATTTTGCAAAAAGGTGCGGATTGGTTTTCAGGTTTTGGCAGGCATGGCAGAAAAGGTCTGCGCAGTTTCAGTGTGAGTGGCCGTGTCAAAACCCCAGGCGTGAAACTCGCACCTGCTGGTATCACCATCGAAGAATTGATCAACGAGTATTGCGGTGGTATGCAAGAGGGGCACACCTTTTATGCCTATTTACCGGGCGGCGCTTCTGGCGGTATCTTGCCAGCCAGTATGAAAGACATACCGCTTGATTTCGATACGCTTCAGCCCTATGGTTGTTTTATTGGTTCAGCGGCCATCATTGTTTTGGGCCATCAAGATGCTGCCAGAGACGCTGCGCTGAACATGATGCGCTTCTTCGCACATGAAAGCTGTGGGCAATGCACGCCGTGTCGTGTGGGCACTACCAAAGCCGCGCAACTGATGCAAGCCAAGGTGTGGGACAACCAAACCTTGGAGGACTTGAACCAAGTGATGGCAGATGCGTCTATTTGTGGTTTGGGGCAAGCCGCTCCTAATCCAGTGCGGTCTGTGCAGAAATATTTTCCGCTGGAGATCGTTTGAATGAACGCGCCTAGCAAAAAAGAAGAGTTGTTGCCTCAGACCATATCGTTTCAGTTGGATGGTAAAGCCGTCTATGCGTATGAGGGCGAAACTATTCTCAAGGCTGCGCAACGTCATGGTGTTGCTATTCCTCACCTTTGCTACAAAGACGGAATGCGCCCCGATGGCAATTGCCGTGCGTGTGTCGTGGAGATACAAGGTGAAAGAACGCTTGCCCCAAGTTGCTGTCGTAATGTCACAGCAGGCATGGAAGTTTCAGCAAACAGTGCGCGCGCAATCAAAAGCCAAAAAATGGTGGTGGAGATGTTGCTCTCTGATATGCCTGATAAAGGCTACAAATGGAACGATGCCAATCCTGCTTCTAGTGGATTTTCAGCAAAGACTGTAGGTCAACACGGTGAGCTAAGTGAATGGGCTGATCATTTAGAAGTCACTGTTCGCCCAGAACTCAAAGCACTGCGTCGCGAGCAGCCTATCGCAGATGCAACTCATCCAGCAATGCTGGTCAACCTCGATACATGCATCCAGTGCAACCGATGCGTGCGCGCCTGCCGTGAAGAACAAGTCAATGATGTGATTGGCTTCGCACACCGTGGCAGCCACAGTGCCATCGTTTTTGATTTGCAAGACCCCTTGGGTGCCAGCACTTGTGTCGCCTGCGGAGAATGCGTTCAAGCTTGCCCCACAGGTGCATTGATGCCAAAAACACAAGTTGGTTCACAAGCCGTTGATAAAAAAGTGGACTCGGTGTGTCCGTTTTGTGGCGTGGGTTGCTTGCTGACCTACAACGTCAAAGACAACAAAATCATCAGCGTCGATGGACGCGACGGCCCAGCCAATCACAACCGTTTGTGTGTCAAAGGTCGATTTGGCTTTGATTACATCCACCATCCACAACGGCTGACAGTGCCGTTGATTCGTAAACCAGGTGTTCCCAAAGATCCAGAGTCCATCAACCAGTTGAATCGTGATGCGGCCGATTGGTCTTCTGTATTTAGGGAGGCTACATGGGAAGAAGCTTTGGCTCTCAGTGCAGCCAAGCTCAAGCAATTGCGCGATTCATTCGGCAATAAATCGCTGGCTGGTTTTGGTTCAGCCAAGGGCAGCAATGAAGAAGCTTACTTATTTCAAAAATTAGTCCGTACGGGTTTTGGATGTAACAACGTAGACCACTGCACCCGCTTGTGCCACGCCTCCAGCGTGGCCGCATTATTGGAAGGTGTGGGCTCTGGCGCAGTGAGCAACCAAGTCAATGATGTTGAACACGCAGGCTTGATTTTGGTGATTGGCTCCAACCCCACCAACAACCACCCCGTCGCCGCAACCTGGATGAAGAACGCTGCCAAGAAAGGCACCAAGATTGTGTTGGCGGATCCGCGCATCACCGATATAGCTAAACACGCATGGCGCACCTTGCAATTCAAACCCGATACCGATGTGGCGATGCTCAACGCCCTGATTTACACCGTCATTGAAGAGGGCTTGGTCAACGAGGACTTCATTCGCGACCGCGCCAATAACTTTGACGCCTTGAAAGAAAACGTCAAAGGCTATAGCCCAGAAGCCATGGCGCCTATTTGCGGAATTCCTGCTGCCACCTTGCGCGAAGTCGCGCGTGAATTTGCAACCACTAGGAGCGCCATGATTTTGTGGGGCATGGGCATTAGCCAGCACGTGCATGGAACAGACAATGCGCGATGCCTTATTGCATTGGTCACGGTGACTGGGCAAATCGGTAAGCCCGGTTCTGGTTTGCATCCCTTGCGTGGACAAAACAATGTCCAAGGTGCGAGCGATGCGGGTTTGATTCCCATGATGTTTCCCAATTACCAAAGAGTCAACAACCATGCTGCCCACACATGGTTTGAGAAATTTTGGAATACACCACTCGACAACACACCTGGCTACACAGTGGTAGAAATCATGCGCAAAGCTTTGGCAGATGACAGCGATCCGCACAAGATCCGCGGCATGTACATCATGGGTGAAAACCCAGCCATGAGCGACCCAGACCTTAACCACGCACGGCACGCCATGGCTTCTTTAGAGCACATGGTGGTGCAAGATATCTTCATGACCGAGACGGCATGGTTGGCTGATGTGGTTTTACCCGCAACGGCATGGCCGGAAAAAACAGGAACCGTCAGCAACACCGATCGCATGGTGCAACTCGGCAAACAAGCGATCGATCCACCAGGCCAAGCAAAACCAGATCTTTGGATCATTCAACAAATTGCCAAAGGCATGGGACTGGATTGGAACTACCCAGGCGAGCATTGCGGTGTGGCAGCGGTGTACGAAGAAATGCGCCAAGCCATGCATGCCTCCATCAGCGGCATTACATGGGAGCGTTTGCAGCGTGAATCTAGTGTGACCTACCCATGTCTCACAGAAGATGATCCGGGTGAACCTATTGTCTTTACCAAGCATTTCGACACGGATGACGGCCGTGTGCATTTGGTGCCTGCCGACATCATCCCTGCCAACGAGCGCCCTGACAGTGACTATCCATTCGTGTTGATCACTGGACGTCAACTAGAACATTGGCACACCGGCAGCATGACGCGTCGCGCAACTGTTTTGGATGCCATAGAACCCAAGGCAAGTGCTTCGATGTGCGGTGCTGATCTTGAAACGTTGAACTTGCATGCGGGCGACGTCATCACTGTTGCATCACGTAGAGGGCAAGTTACTTTGCACGTACGACGTGATGACGGAACGCCGCAAGGCGCTGTTTTTATGCCTTTTGCGTATTACGAAGCTGCGGCGAATCTGATGACGAATCCTGCGCTGGACCCAGTTGGCAAAATTCCAGAATTTAAATACTGCGCTGTGGCGATACGTGCTGGTGGAGAGTTAGCAACAAATATTGGCTTCAATAATTAGCCGAGGCTTTAGCTCGCAGCTTCCAAGCCATTTGCGAAATGCGCCTGCATACGCTTTACGCTAGCCGACACATCACGCGCAAGCAGCGCATCGAGCAAAGACTGGTGCTCCCGCAAAGACTCCTCAATTCGTCCGCTTTTGAGCAGTGAGTTGTGCCGATTGAGTTTCATCACCTTGCGTAAGTCAGCGACCATTTGGTCGCGCCATCGGTTGTTGGCGATCTCGAGCAAGCGCATATGAAAGCGTTCGTTGATCGCGAAAAACCTATCGGTGTTACCAACAGCCGCCACCAACTCTTGGTGAATGCTGTTGAGGTCAGCCAACTCTGCGTCGCTAGCTTGGGCGGCCACCACGCCGGCGGCGTCAGACTCTAATAAAGAGAGCAGGTGGTAGACGTCGTGTTGGTCTTTGTCGT
>Ga0214921_10010437_pt1 | contig 11485 bp, 12 predicted proteins | sample LL1505_MetaG_FD_177992 | JGI IMG/M metagenome (GOLD analysis project Ga0214921, IMG submission 177992) | Freshwater microbial communities from Lake Lanier, Atlanta, Georgia, United States - LL-1505 | ecosystem: Environmental > Aquatic > Freshwater > Lake | place: USA: Georgia | collected...
GCGTACCGCGAGCAGCTCGAAAAGGCCGGGCTTATCTTCTCCGGCACCTCGCCAGACAATTCATTGGCTGAGATTATCGAGATCAAGGATCACCCTTGGTTCGTGGGTGTTCAGTTCCACCCTGAATTCCAGTCCACTCCAAAGATACCTCATCCACTCTTCACCTCGTTTGTAGCGGCTGGACTCGCTGCCAAGGAGAAGTCCGCTCTGACTGTTGAGAAGGGTGGGGATAAAAAGTCCTCCGGATCGAAAACACAGAGTGGCGTGACCGCAACCGCAGTGCAGCCGGAGATCACCAGCTCCCTTACGAGGAATTAACAGTGACCGTTCAGATAACCCCTTCCGTTACGGTGGGGAGGGGCGAAAAGCTCCTTCTCATAGCTGGACCATGCCAGATCGAGTCGAAGTATCACGCGTTCAAGATCGCAGATTTCCTATGCGAGGCGGCTTCGAAACTTCCTATCTCGCTAGTCTACAAATCATCCTTCGATAAGGCGAACCGCACGAGCGGCAAGAGCCAGCGCGGGGTTGGCATGGAGGCTGGACTTCGCGTTCTCGATGATGTCCGCTCTCAGTATAAGATCCCCGTCCTCACCGACGTTCACTCAGAGGAGCAGGCTCGCGAGGTTGGCAAGGTGGTCGATGTCCTTCAGATACCCGCGTTCCTCTGCCGACAAACGGACCTCTTGGTAGCGGCCGGCTCAACCGGTAAGACGATTAACGTCAAGAAGGGGCAATTCTTGCACCCCTCTGACATGCAGTTTGTGGCTGAGAAGATAGCGAGCACCGGGAACAAAAAGATCCTCCTCTGCGAACGAGGCACCTGCTTCGGCTATCGCGACCTCATCATGGACCCACGCAACCTCGTCATCATGCGGGAAACCGGATATCCGGTCGTATTTGATGCCACCCACAGCGTTCAGAGTATGGGTGGCGGAGCAGGAAGCTCCGGCGGTTCTCGTCACTTCGTGGAGATCCTCGCGCGTGCCGCTGTTGCCACAGGGATCGACGGACTATTTATGGAATGCCACGACGACCCCGACAACGCGCCCTCTGACGGACCTTGCATGCTTCCCTTGAATCGAGTTACCCCTCTCTTAGAGCGTTTACTTCGCATCAGAGAAGCCGCCGAATAGGAAGACTCCGTGCCGATTATCCTGACCCGAAAAAAAAGTATGGTCCTTGGGCTAGGACTCCTCGGCTCGTTCTTTGTAATCAGCGGTATCATCATCTCGATCCACAACTCCTCCCGCACCCCCCCTTCCAGCGGCTCCCTTACTCGAGAGACGATTGAGGGCACGACCGGACTCTCCCTCTCGCAAACGCCAGGCGCAGGGATCGGCTTCGTACTAAACGACTTTCATCGCAGTGCCGTCAAGAATGGTGAGATCGTGTGGGAGATATTCGGCAAAAAGGGTCGCTACGATGCCGGAAAGAACCGTGCCGAGATCGAGGAACCTCGCTTGAACGTCAATCGAGAGAACGGAGAAACGGTGAACCTCACCGCAAAACGAGCCGATGTAGAGCTTACAGGAACCGAGATCCTCAAAGCGGAGCTCTTCGATGACGTTGTGGTCGTGCATAATCACGAGACAACGATAAAGACGGACCGAGCTATATACGTGAAGGCTACTGAAACGATCGATATGCCGAACTACGTGCAGGTCGAAAACCCTATCTTCACGATCTTCGGTAAAAAGCTTCACGGTAACGTCACGAGTCAGACGATCGAGATTACCAACGGCGTAAAGAGCACATTCAAACCCCGGCCGAAAAGGAAGAAGAGGTAGCACATGCGACACTACATCACCGTCCTGACATGTTTACTGGCGCTCAGCTCAAGCGTGTACGCGGAGAATAGCCCCACAGGATCAATGTCAGGCCTTATGGACTCGAAGGCGTTTGATGATAGCTTCGGCAAACTCCCGACCAACATCACCTCCGACTCACTCGCCTTCAACGCGAAAGATCGCGTATTTGCGTACTCCGGAAACGTTCAGGTAACGCAGGGCGATATGCGGCTCACCTCAAAAACCCTTGAGGGAACCTACAGTGAGAAGAACGAGCTCTTAAAGCTCGTAGCGAAGGGTGACGTGTTCATCGCCAAACAGGACATCCAAGCGACCGGCCAAATCGCCTCGTATGACGCCGTTGCGGCTATTGTAACGCTCACCGAGAACCCACAGCTGCAACAAAAGGAGAGCATCCTGCGGGCTGACAAAATTAAGATCTTCTTGAATGAAAATCGAAGCCAAGCTGAAGGGGACGTTCGCGTGACCTTTGCAAACTCAAAGGATGGAAATCCAGGTCTCCCCTCCCTAAACCCAGTAGCTGAGCAACCAACTCCCGCTCCTGCAGCAGCGGTCGCGGCCACCCCTACGCCAAAGCCAAAGAAGAGGCCCTAACTCACTGATAGCCAGTTCTCATGTCGCTACCAGCGAATGAGGTTACCACCCCACGTGAATCCAGCTCCGAACGCGAGGGTAAGGACGAGGTCTCCCTGCTTCAGTCGCCCCTCAGCGACCGCCTCGGACATACAGATAGGAATGGTGGCGGCGGTAGTGTTGCCGTACCTCTGAATATTATTGAATACCTTCTCCGGAGGGAGCCCAAGCTGGGTTCGCACCATCTCGTTAATGCGGAGATTCGCTTGGTGAGGAATGATGAGGTCGATCTGTTCAGCGGATATCTTGTTTCGCTGCAGTAATGTACCGGCGGTCTCAAGCAGGCGGGTCACCGCGTTTTTGAATACGAGCTTACCATCCATCGATGGATGCACTCGAGCCTGCTGGATATCATCAGCTGAGATAAACCCTGGCGTCGCGGTGCCCGGAAGCCTCATGCACAGCACCTCCGCTCCACTCCCATCACTTCCGAGGAATGAATCGAGAATCCCTCGATCTGAGGGGGCTCCCTCGACAGCCTCGATCGTTACAGCGCCCGCACCATCGCCGAATAGCACCGCCATATCTCGACCCCGTGTAGTCAGATCAAGAACCGGCGATTGCACCTCTGCGCAGACAAGGAGCACCTTCTTCGCTTGGCGACTCTTTATGTATCCATCAACAACGGAGAGGCCGTAGACAAGACCACTACATTGGGCGCGGATATCAAGCGCCGGTATCGTTCGGCACCCGAGCTTCTGCTGAAGCATCACCCCCACACCGGGAAAGTAGAGATCAGGGGAAAGGGTCGCCATAACGATAAGATCTACCTCCTGCGCATTCCAACCAGCCCTCTCAAGGGCAAGGCGAGCTGCGCGCTCCCCCAATTCAGAGGTGCCCGCGCATGTTGTATCAACGAAGCGACGTTCTTTAATGCCGGTACGCTCTGTTATCCACTCGTCACTCGTCTCCATGACCTTTGAGAGATCATCATTCGTGACACGACGCTCTGGGACGTAGTGGGCGACCGACCGGATCTGAGCTCGAAGCTCCATAGAATGCTCCATCAACAGGAATTACACCCCTACTGTAGTAGAGTTGCGCGCTCCACACCAATATCTTATCGCCGAGCCCGAAACCGCTGTGATACGGTAGCTTTATGGATACGAAGGTCCAAAAGTTTCGACTCGCGCTCTACGGTGTTCTTATTGAGAACGATCACGTTCTTCTGGCAAATACCCGGGTACCCTCCGGCATTATCACGAACTTTCCGGGGGGAGGACTCGAACTGGGGGAGGCTCCCCTTGAAGCGGTGGCGCGGGAGTTTCAGGAGGAGACCGGGTTGCATGTGTCCGTCCAAGAGCTCCTCTTCTGCTCCCAGGAATTTCAACAGAACCCCGAATATCCAACCGAACAACTCATGCATATCTTCTACCGGGTAGACCGAATCGGCGGAGAGCTCATTACCAACGGGAACAACGATGACGTAGCGAGCGTCGAGTGGGTGCCACTTGAAGGGCTTGAAAAGAAACGAATTCTCGCTGTCGATAGAGAGTTCACGAATCATCCCTCGTTTCGGCTCCTCTTTACGTAGACAACGGTTGCTCCCCCTGTTACACACGAATTCATGACCTTCGAGAAATTTCTAACACTCTGCGAATCGCAGACCGAGCCATCCGGTATTTCGGCATATTTGAAGGCGCTCTGGCGTGACCATCAAGGGGATTGGATCGGGGCTCACGAAGAGATTCAAGATGGCAATGACCGCTTCAGCGCAGCGATCCACGCCTACCTTCATCGGAAAGAGGGAGATCTCTCAAACGCCCGCTATTGGTACAGCACCGCGAATCGATCCGTATTCAAGGGCTCACTTGCAGAGGAGTGGGAGGCTTTGGCGAGGGAGATTATCGCCAAAAACTAGTAATAAGGATGCGCTCGTGGCGATTTTCAACAAAGAGAGCAGCGAGATATTTTAGAGAGACGCGGAACGCGATTAAATTCACCTCTCTTTCCCCTCTCGCCGTTCTCTTTGTGACAACCATTTTCACCATCAAAGACGGTAGAGTCCTACGACTATCGCAACCCAAGCTCCTTCTTCATCACCAGTCGCGAAATCTTGACTAGCCACGAGCGCGGCACGAAACGAGTTCCATGCGAAAGGACCTTATTGAGCCACCCATCAACGACGATAGGCTGCTTCCCAAGCGCCGCAAGCGCCGAGTCAACGACGTGCTCAGCTTTTCGATACGGAGAGTGGTAGTCGCGCATCCCGGCTCCCGCTTGGAATTCGGTTTCGGTAAGTCCCGGCAAAACCGTAACAACATCGACCCCTGTACCGAGACATTCACCGTAGAGCCCCTCACCGAAATAGAGATCAAAGGCTTTCGTACCGCTGTAGGCCGAGAACCACGGCGTTGGAATGGTGCCGACGACGCTGGAGACGATGATGATCGCGCCCCGCTTTCGCTCCTTCATCCCCGGCAGGAAACGAATCGTCATATCGACGACCGCCCGACAGTTAAGATTAATCATCGAGATGGTTTTATCCCGATCGACGGTCTCAACAGGCCCCAAGTACCCAACACCGGCGTTGTTAACGAGCAGATCGATCGAACGCCCCGCTGCTTCGACAGATCGAACGACCGTATCAACACCATCGGACTGTGAGAGGTCGGCGACTATCGGAATGACCCCCCCATTTCCGTCCTGAGCTATCTCAGATTCCAGTTGTCGGAGACGATCTTCACGACGCGCAACAGCACACACGGTGTAACCGAGTGAGGCGAGTTTTCGAACAAACGCTGCGCCGATACCAGAGCTTGCGCCGGTGACGAGAGCTGTGGAGCCGTAGGGGGTTTGCATGGGGGGTATTTTGGAGGGTTGGTGGTAACGGATCAAGGACAAACGTATATCACCATCCGGAGGGCCTGTGTCCTCACAGGCCGGTGATGCACAGATATTTCAATCGCGGGTTCCGGCCCGTCAGGAGACGGGCCCTCCGGTTCATCGCATCCCATGAAATCAAATCACAAACAGAAATTTCGGTCCGGAGGGAACGTGGCCTACCCCGCCACCACCATAATCCCCACCTGCACAAGACCGACGAGGAATCCCAGCACGCCGCCAAGGATCTCAATCGTTCGCAACTCACGCGCGGAGATCTCGTAGATCAACGACTCAAGCTTTGAGAGATCGAATCCCTCGATCTTGCGAGCGACTATCTCACTTACATCGAGTCGGTGCTCAACACGGGTCACCACCCGCTCCATAAATTCGGGGAAGCGCTCAGCCATCTGGCCAGCAATGGTCTGTTTGATCTGATCGAGGAGTGGGCCCTGAAGAAACATCCCTACCATCGGATTTTGAGCACCAATCTTCTGGGCGAAGGCGTCGATCTGCTCGGACATAAACGCGGTCGCCTCTTCGGCGGTCTCAGATCCGCTGAGCGCCGCGTGAATATCGGCCTGCGAGAAAAGGTCACGCTCGATCATCGAACCGAGGCTCGCGGCGATCTCTTTCTGACGACGTGGCACCAAACCTTGAAAGGTCACACCAAACAGCCGCACGGGCTTATGAGGTCGGAATAACATCCGAACCGCGATGTAGTTCGTAATGTAGCCGATAAGGGCAGCGATTACAGGAACTGAGAGCACGGCCCAAATGGAGTAGTGAGATGTCATGGGGAAGATAGGAGGAAAGTAGATGTCCTAGTCGGCCGTTCACACGAAGGGGAACGACCGACTAGGTGACGGGGTTATCCATTAAAATGGGATATCGTCATCGTCGAAGGTAACCGGCTCATCACGAACCGCTGGGGAACGTCCCCCGTTAGCAGCTTTCGGAAGAGCATCCGCTGTCGGGATACCGGCGAGCACGTTGTTGTTCGCTGGTTCACCACCGAAATCCATATCAGAGCCCTCACCCTTCGCTCCACCAACGAACTGAACGGCGTCAGCGAGGATCTCGGTTGTGTAGCGATCCTTACCTTCCTTATCCTGCCACTTACGTGTGCGAATGCGTCCCTCGATGAAAGCCTGACGCCCCTTCTTCAAGAATCGAGCGCAGTTCTCAGCGGTCTTACCGAACACAACGATGTTGTGCCACTCGGTGTGATCAACCCACTGACCATTTGAATCCTTCTTGCGCTCACCGGTAGCGAGCGAAAATTGGCAGATCGCCATCTGTTGGGGGGTGTAGCGAACCTCCGGATCCTTACCGAGGTTGCCAAGTAACATGACCTTATTGATACCCATACTAAAGCTCCAAAATTAGACACGGACGTATATCGGAGACACACCCCAAGGGTTGCGTTGACACGGGGTTATAACGCACTTTTCTTTAGGTTCAAAGAGTTGGTTACACCCCGGACGAACTTTCAAAAGCCCAAGCATACCGGCACCTTGGCGCTCTTTTTTCGCCCCGGAAGAGCCCCTTGAGTTGAGAAGTTTCCCCACTCAGGTACACTACCGGTCACCATGAGAATTTGCACGACCACAATCCCCTTTTCAGGGATGAAAATTGAAACTGACCTTCCGCTTGAAGCGCTCAACGCTCGCCTCGCCGAGGGATCCGAGAAACAGGAGTTTGTATTCGAAGCATCCCCCTTGGTGGACCTGACCCTTACCCGCACCCACGGCGGTATCCTCGTCAAAGGTGTGGTATCCGGTCGATGTCGCCAGGAGTGTGCAACCTGCGCTGATCCCGTTACCCATGAGATCGTCTCCACCATCGACTGGCTACTCCAAACGGAGAGCGATCGAGCTGGGCCAGAGGATGAGATAGATGACCCAGGTGTCATCTTCTATGAAGGTGATCACGTTGAACTTGAGGAGCCACTTCAGGAGGCGCTCATCCTCAATATCAATCCCTTCTGGCATCCTGAGCGTGACGCGCTCGACAGATGCACCGTATGCAAGCGTGACTGCAAAGCAACCGTGTGGGGCGAAGAGAAGCAGAAGGGAGAACAGAAGAGTTCATCCTTCGGAAATCTTCTGAAGGGAGCGCTCAGCTCCGCTAAGAAGTAGGGAGCTGCTTCACTTCCCGCTGGAGATCCTTACGGTCCCATCCGTATCGTTTCTTGAGGGCTTCGTAGAACGAGCATCGAACACGCGCCATCGTCTCGTAGACGCTCATCAGTCCTGAGACCCCTTTTCGCTCGACAACCGCCTCAAATTCAAGCGAGGCGAGCGCGTAGTCCTCTCCACTGCCGCTGAACGCGGAAGCTCCTATCCCATCGTACGAGTGGATGAGCGCGCGATACCCCTGCTGCACACTCCCCTTTTTAATCGTCGAGCTAAACTTCGAGCTGTACCCTTCAAACCACGCCGCGAACCCCTCGGCTCGCTTTTGATCCTCCCCACCGGATCCATCGAGCAAGGCGAACTCAAGCACGTGCCCCATCTCATGCAAAAGCACCTGAGTTAGCAGAGCGTCCACATCCCCGCTCGCCGAACAGTTCGGCGAGATATAATCGACCACCATATAGATCTGGTTCGGCGGAACCATAAAACCTGGATGACCACCCAAGCTTAGCACCATCGGAAATTGCGACACCGCGCTCGCTCGGTCGATAAAAACGAGCGACCAGTCACGACGGTCGCTCTTGATACTCTCATCGAAACGAGCGTTACGTAGCGCGCGGTTAACCGCGGAGGCAGCCTCAGAGATCGCGCGGCTCGGGCTCCTTCCGAAACATTTTTCAACCGAGCGGGGCCATCGAACATCCATCGTCCCCAACGGCGTACCGAAGGACTCGCTTCTAATCGCTCCACGAAGTTCCACGTCCTCGGTTTTCGGTATAGTTTGAGGCTCCGAGTTTCGGCACACGGCCTTCCCCCGGTAACGGGATGGGATATCCTTCAATGCAGAGGAGCTTCGAATATTCCCCTGCTCATCAGCGTAGACGCACGATTCCTGAGCGCAAACGGGCACGGCGATGGCAGTACATACGAGCGCCACGGCGATACATCGATAGAGAGAGCTGCAACACCCCAATCCGGCGACGGTCATGGACTTAGAGAGAGAGCTCTCTCCTCTTCGCCTTTTTACGAGGGGGCAAGCTCTTCTTGCCACGTCCAAGGAGCGCGAGCGCCAGCACCTCGCTCACATGTTTCACGGGAACGAACTGGATCTGCTTGCGCTGCTCCTCTGGGATCTCCTCAAGATCCTTGATGTTCTCGTACGGAATGATCACCTTCGTGATGCCGTGCTGCAACGCGGCGAGCGCCTTCTCACGAAGACCTCCAACCGCCAGCACGTTTCCGCGCAGGGTCATCTCACCGGTCATCGCGATGTCCTTTGAGACCTTGCGCCCAGAGAGCGCGGACACAAGCGCGGTCGCGATCGTGATACCAGCGGAAGGCCCATCCTTCGGGATAGCTCCACTTGGAACGTGGATATGAATGTCGTACTTCGAGTGGAAATCGGCCTCCAATCCAAGCACCGACGCGTTCGCTCGAGCGTAGAAGAGAGCGGCCTGAGCCGACTCCTGCATGACGCTTCCGAGCTGTCCGGTAAGGGTCAGTGATCCACCACCCTTGGCGAGCGACACCTCGATCGGCATCACCTCTCCACCGAGCGCTGTCCACGCCAACCCACGCACGAGACCGACAGCCTCAGAGTGCTCAGCAACCTCAGGATCGTACTTCGTTGGCCCAAGGAGCGCAGCAACCCTCTTCTCATCAATAACGCGGGCGAACTTCTTCTTTTCAGCCACATCTCGCGCCAGCTTACGACACAAGGCACCGATTTCTCGCTCAAGGGAGCGGACCCCCGCTTCACGGGTATACCGATCGATAACGAGCTGAACCGCGTTGTCCGTGAACTGTACCTTGTGGCTCGCTAATCCCGCCTCTTTGAGTTGGCGAGGGACGATGTACTTGGTTGCGATCTTCTGTTTCTCGGCAGCGGTGTAGCCTGGGATCGAAAGGATCTCCAGACGATCCATCAACGGCTCCGGAATCGTGTCCATCGTATTGGCGGTCGCTATGAAGAGCACATCCGAGAGATCGAACGGCACGTTCAGGTAGTGATCAAGGAAGTCACTGTTCTGATGAGGATCGAGTACCTCAAGAAGGGCCGATGCTGGGTCTCCCCGGAAATCAGCTCCAACTTTATCAAGCTCATCCAACACGAAGACCGGATTGCGTGTGGCGCACTGCTTCAATCCCTGAAGGATTCGACCCGGCAACGCGCCTACGTACGTTCGGCGATGTCCTCGGATCTCCGCCTCGTCGCGCATACCGCCGAGCGACATACGATTGAAGGTACGGCCAAGGGCGCGCGCGATAGACTTGCCGAGCGAGGTCTTACCAACACCAGGAGGCCCGACGAAGCAGAGGATAGGCCCCTTTGAATCAGGATTGAGCGCGCGAACGCTCAGGTACTCAAGAATACGATCCTTCACCTTGTCGAGTCCGAAGTGGTCCTCATCAAGGATCTGCTTCGCTCTCTTAAGGTTGAGCTTATCATTTGATTTCGTGTGCCATGGCAGATCGGTCATCCACTCGAGGTAGGTCCGAAGGAGGGCGAACTCACTCGATTCTGGGCTCATACGCTCAAGCCTCTTGAGCTGCTTGAACGCCTCATCATGCGCTTGCTTTGGTAACTTAAGAGCTAGCAACCGCTCGCGAACAGCTTGAAGATCCTCGGAACCCATATCGGTGTCACCGAGCTCACGCTGAATCTGCTTAATCTGTTCACGAAGGTAGTACTCACGTTGCCCCTTCGTCATCTCATCGCGAGCCTTGTCCTTAATCTTCTCTGCAAGGATGAACTTATTAAGATCGTCGCTGATAGTCTTATCGGTGAGACGCAACCTCTTCACCGGATCGAGCTCCTCAAGCGCTGCCTGCGCGTACGGAATCTCAACCTTGTAGTGCGCTAGAATCACATCTGAGAGCGTACCGGGATCTTGGATCTCCTCGGTGATGATCAACATCTCCTCTGGCAAGTGCTCATACTCAACGAGCACCTGGAGGTTCTCACGGATGCGATTAATGATCGCTTGATTCTCAGCGGAGACCCGTTTGGCTGGGCTCAAGGGAAGTGGTTCAATCTTGCAGGAAAGGAACTTCTTCCCCTCGTACTTCTTCGCGCGGGCGCGAACGAGACCTTGGAGCAGCACCTTCATCCGACCATCGGGAACGGCGAGGGTACGAACGATGTGAGCGACCACACCCATTTGATAGAGGTCTTTACCTTTCGGATCCTCGACCTCAGGATTCTTCTGCGTCACAACGAACGCGAGTCGCTCCTCTCCCATCGCGGACTCAACCGCGCGCATACTCTCAGGGCGACTGAGGTAGAGCGACATCATCACACCAGGGAACGCGACCATGTCCTTCGCCGCCAACACCGGCAAAACGTTCGGCACGAGTACCGGCTCCAGATCCCCACCGCTCGCTGCCGAGGACCGTTTCTTGCTCTTGAACGACTTTTTCTGTGCCATACGTTCCCTGGATCGATTTTCTCAAACGGCCGTTCTAAAGACCGCTCATCTCCTTGGAGACGCGGCCCCTCAACGGGCGCTACAACTCCAAGTCATTTCAACAGGATAGCCAAGCCAAACAACACTCGCTGTTCAACCGAAGATCACAGTGTGTTTTGTGCGCACTACGTCTCTACCCCGTTGGATGACTATAGCCCCGGTATCGATGTGGAAAACAGGGGGAATAAAGGGGGGGTGCCAGCCATTTCCGCAGGCCCTGTGTCCTCACAAGCCGGTGATGCACGGTCATTTCGATTGCGGGTTCCGGCCCGTCAGGAGACGGGCCCTCCGGTTCATCGCATCCCATGAAATCGAATCACAAAAGCAATTTCGATCCGGAGGGCCTGTGTCCTCACAGGCCGGGTATGCACGAACGTTTCGATTGCGAGTTCCGGCCCGTCGGGAGACGGGCCCTCCGGTTCATCGCATCCCATGAAATCAAATCACAAATAGAAATTTCGATCCGGAGGGCATGTGTCGTCACAGGCCGGTGATGCACGGTCATTTCGATTGCGGGTTCCGGCCCGTCAGGAGACGGGCCCTCCGGTTCATCGCATCCCATGAAATCGAATCACAAAAGCAATTTCGATCCGGAGGGCCTGTGTCCTCACAG
>Ga0214921_10010438_pt1 | contig 11485 bp, 6 predicted proteins | sample LL1505_MetaG_FD_177992 | JGI IMG/M metagenome (GOLD analysis project Ga0214921, IMG submission 177992) | Freshwater microbial communities from Lake Lanier, Atlanta, Georgia, United States - LL-1505 | ecosystem: Environmental > Aquatic > Freshwater > Lake | place: USA: Georgia | collected 2015-05-28
AATCTTAACATGTTGTGCATGATTGAAATATGCATGGTCAGGTAGGTTGTGTATACGAATCCATTTGATAGGCTGTTTTTTATAATCAGGTATATAAGCACGCTTTTCGGGATCCCAACCTACAGCTGTGTATATTTTTTGGATCTCAGGAGACACTGAGCCATTGTATTTTTCTTTGGCTTGAACATGCGCGTGACAGTTCATACATGTGCTTGCCGAAGGAATAGATGCTTGCTTGCCCTTATCTGCACCAGAGTGGCAATATTGGCAATTGATTTTATATTTACCTGCATGCAATTCATGGGAGTAAGCAATAGGTTGAGTTGGAGCATATCCTTTTTGAACACCTACTTTTTTGTTGCCATAATCAAATCCGATTAGACCAAAAACAATGGTAAACATACCCATTACAACCAAAGTACCAACAACGGGATGCTTTTTAAATAATTTATAACGGAAAGATTTGCGATTGTCTTTCCAACTAACATGCTGAATTATGTCAGCAGCTGCATCAGGAAGTTTTTGTATAAATAGTTGGTCAACTACTTTTCTGATGCTTACCAATACCCAAACAATTACCAATAAGATAACTGAGATGATTAACAAACCATAGAAGGTAGTATCATTATAGAAACTATCACCTGCAGGTTGAGCAGAAACATTTGCCGTTGCAGTTTCTTCTGGTTTAGTGGGACCACCCGTTTTTACATACGCTAATATTGATTTTACTTGTGCATCACTAAATTGAGGGAAAGCAGTCATGACTGATTGATTATACTCATTATAAATCTTTAATGCCTCAGCATCACCAGATTTAACCATAGCTTGAGAATTTTTCACCCACTTGATAATCCATGCCTCAGTGTGACGCTTGTCTACATCTTTTAAAGCAGGACCAACTACTTTGTCATTAATAGCGTGACAAGCAGTACAATTAGCATTAAATAATTTTTCTCCTTCCGCTGCATCGGCAAATAAAAGATTTGTCGATAATAGGAGTGCAGTTAAAAACGATAGTAATTTATGGAACTTCATTTACAAAAATATTTTTTTTACGAAACGCTTACAAAGCTATAACAGCATTGCCATTTTAAAACCTGACTTTAGTCAAATCTAGCCTAATAAAGGCTTGCGAATATAAAAACAAAAAGCAAAAGGGAATATCAATTCTGAAATAAATTTTATTTAGAATCTATCTAAATAAAACAATTTGATACTCTTAAATAAAATACGAAATTAGTTAGGAAAGGAACTTGATAATTATCTAATATCGCTTTAAAATGATTGGTGAATTAAAGTGCTAATTAAAATTCAGAAACATTAACAAACCTAAATTATTTTGTTTTTGTATTCTCTTTTGGTTTAGATCCACCTCCAAAAACAGAAAAATGCACGTAACGGGATGGATTTTTATGAAGATCGTCCAAAAGTAATTGCAATTCAGCAGTTGATTTATTTAGGTTATCATACAATTCTTTATCATTGGCTAATTTGCCCATGGTTCCTTCACCTTTATTAATCTTTTGTAGCAGCAAAGCCATTTCAGCACTTACCTTTTCTAAGTTATTAATAGTACTCTTCATATTTGATTTAGAAAGTGAATCTGATATTATGCTCAAATTCTTAATCATTTTATTGAGGTTATCACTGTTTTTAGCAATGCTAGAAGTTATGGTTTCTACATTTCTACTTGCTTTTTGCAAATGAATACTCTCACTTGACGCAAATGTATTGATGGTTTCAGTAGTATTTCTTAGGTTATGAAGTGTAGCGCTCAAATCAATAAGTGTGTTAGATAAATTCTGTGTTCCTTTATTATCAAAAACTTGTCTTAAAGACCCTAAAACTTTGTCGAGGGTCATCAGCACCTGCTCGCTCTTATCTTTTATGGGTGCCACCATGTTACTTATAGAAGTGGTTAAATCCATTTCTTTATCACCAATTAGTGTGTCTTCATCTGCCATGTATGAAATGGTATCATTCAAAAGTATCTTTATGGCCTTTCCGCCTAATAAATCTTGGCTACTAATCAGTGAGGTGCTTCCTTTACCAATTCTTATTTTTTCATTCACAAACAATGTAACCAAAATTTTATCTGTATTAGCCTCATCGGCTAAACCAATTTTCTCAACCTGACCTACTTTAAAACCATTGATATAAACAGGTGTGGAGTTTACTACACCATCAACGCTATTATAAACAACATAGTACCTATTGTACGAGGAGAAAAATTTTTTTCCTTTTAAGAAATTGTACCCAAAATATAAAACAGTGATGGCAGCGGCTACAAATAAGCCAACTTTGAATTCTTTAGTTTTCAAGACAAAAATAATTTAGGCAAAAATATAAAATTTAGCCAAAGCAAAGAGAAAGAAATAAATAGGATTTAATTTTTGACCAACGAACTTTCACCCAACTGCTTGTATTCAGCTACCGAACGGGCTATGCCTGCAGAAATTTTATCCACACCATTTTCGCTATTAAGCATTTCTCTGTCAGACTTATTACTTAAAAAGCCGGTTTCAATTAAAATGCTCGGCATTTTGGTTTGCCATAGCACCAGAAAGCCTGCTTGCTTGACACCTCTACTAAATCTTTCAATCTGTCTACCAAGGTTTTGCTCAATTTTAGAAGCTAATTTTAGGCTCTTGTCTAAATAAGCATTTTGATAAAGTGATAAAATAATGTGGGTTTCAGGAGAATTAGGGTCAAAACCTTCGTAATTTTCTTGATAATTACTTTCTAATAAAATAGCTCCGTTTTCACGCATGGATACATCTAGGTTATCGTTGGCTTTGTGCAATCCCATAGCAAATGTTTCGGTACCAGAAACATTCACATTTTTATTGGCATTACAATGTATAGATATAAATAAATCTGCTTCTGCCTTGTTAGCTATTTCAGCCCTTTGATGAAGTTCTATAAACCTATCCGAGTTACGTGTGTAGATAATTTTCACATCAGGCAAAAGCTCTTGAATTTTTTTTCCAGTTGCCAATGCAATTTGTAGGGTAACATCTTTTTCTTTTACTCCATTGTAGTTACAACCAGGGTCTTTACCACCATGTCCAGCATCTATTACAATGACTCTCACTTGTTTGTTATGCAAAGCAGGTTTGGCTGCACATAAAATTACCAACACAATAATAAACGGTACGAAATTTTCAAGTTTCGTGAAGTTTAATAGTTTAGTTAGTTTTGTGCCCATTGATAACATCTAATTCAAAATATATAATTCGTAAAAAACATTTTGCAAGGTCCTTGCCAAAGAAATTCCTATGTGGTTTTTTGCTATTTTTAGCAATACCATATATGTCTATTTCGCAGCAAGTTAATAGAACTAAAGCGAAAACAGCAATAACTAATACTAGTTATAATTCAACAAAAAATACAAATAACAGATTATCAGATAGTTTAATTTCACCAAAAAGCAATTTAAACGGAATTAACCGCAGTTTAAATAATCAAGACTCTACCAATGATAATCAAAAAGATAGCAATTATTTACCAAGGACTAAATCAGCAATCAAGACTAAGGTGAAATATTCTGCTGACGACTCAATTGTTTATTCAGAAACTAACAAAACCGTGTACCTTTTTGGGAATGCAAAAGTCAATTATGGAGATTTAACGAACAAATCTGAGATTTTAGAAATCGATTTGAACAAGAATACTTTTAAAAGTTATGGAAAAGAAGATTCAACGGGTGAATTGGTGGGAACACCCCAATTTAAGCAAGGAGGAACTGAATACAAGGCCCAAGAAATTACTTTTAACTATAACACGAACAAAGGATATCTAAAAGAATTTAAAACCAAAGAAGGAGAAGGGTATATTAGGGGTCAAAAAGTAAAACGTGACCAAGAAAATAATTTTTATATTAAAGACGCATATTATACTACTTGCGATCAAATAGATGATCCTCACTTTTATATAGAAGCTTCAAAATTAAAAGTAGTGCCTGGTAAAAAAGTTATTACGGGCCCTGCAAGATTAGTCTTTGAAGGAATAAGAACACCTCCTATCCTTCCATTTGGCATATTTCCTTTAAAAAGAGGACAACAATCTGGTGTGATAATTCCTGCCTACGGCTTTTCTCCAGGAAGAGGATATTTTTTAAATAGAGGTGGCTATTACTTTGGCCTGTCCGACAAATTCGATTTAAGTGTAACAGGAGATGTTTGGACCAATCTGAGTTATGCTGTTAGGCTAAACACAAGATACGCGAATAGATATAGATATGGAGGCAATCTGAGTTTCGAGTATTTCAAAAACAAAAATGGAAATGTTGAAGACCCCACCTACAATGAAAACACGCAATTTAACTTTATTTGGAGTCATAGAATGGACCCAAAAGCTAGGCCTAATGTTAACTTCACAGCCAATGTAAATTTAGTAAGTGCTAATTATTATGCTCAAAATAGTTTTAACAGAAACAACCTAGGTTTTGCCAATACCATCACTTCAGGTATTTCTTACAATAAATCTTTTGCAAAAGGTAAATACAACCTTTCTACAAATACTCGTATTTCACAGAATACTCAGACCAGAGATTTATCCATCACTTTACCGGATGTTAATTTTACGGTTAGTAGTTTTCAACCTTTTAAACCAAAATGGAAACCCACTGCTGATAAGTGGTATGAGAATATAAGTACCAACTATACCGGAAGTATAAGCGGTACAATAAATACTAAAGATTCTTTACTACTAAGGAATAGAACCGAAAGCCAATGGATAAACTATTTAGATACCACATATAGATACAGTATCAATCATGCCATTCCTTTGCAAACCTCATTTAAATTATTCAAATATTACACCCTTTCAACATCTTTAAACTATAGAGAAAGTTGGACCTTTCAAACCATTAGAAAAGACATAGAAGATACAGGCGAACTAAAAAACCAAATAGTAACAAGAAAGGTAAAAGAATTTGGAAGGGCATATAGTTTTGGGACCAATGCTAGTTTGACAACAAGATGGTATGGACAAGTAAATTTCAGTAAAGGCAACATTGCAGCTATCAGGCATGTTATCAATCCTAATTTCGGATTCAGTTTCACTCCTGACTTTAGTGATGCCATTTGGGGCATGTACAAAACATACAAAGACTCAACGGGTAAAGAGTATAAATATTCAATCTTTGAAGGAACAGGAGCCAATGCACCAGGCATAGGTAAACAAGGCAATATAACTTTTGGCTTCGACAACAATATAGAAATGAAAGTACGCACAGGCAAAGACACTGCGATGAAGGAAGAAAAAGTAAAATTGTTTGAATCAATAAGCATGAATGGCTCGTACAATATTTTTGCAGATTCAATGCGCTTCAGCACACTTAGCTTTAATGCTTTTACAACCATATTTAAAAATTTACAACTGCGCTTCAACTCAACCATTGACCCTTATGTAAATGTGGTGGTAAACAAGGTTGCTAATAACACTATCAATTTAGTTAGAGTAAATAGACTTTATATAAATGAATTTGGTATTTTAGGAAGAATAACCAATGCAAATATAGGGGCTAGTTTTTCTTTAAGTCCTGAAACCTTTAAGAAGCTTCAAAAGCACAAAACAGAGCGCAACAAGGAGATGGAAAAGATGGGATATACTGTTTTTAATATTCCATGGAATATGTCTTTTAATTACACATTGAGTTATGATGCAAATGCACCTTATTCTTATTACGCAAGAAATGAGTACATTCAAACCTTAGGTGTAAGTGGATCAGTAACACCTACCAAAAATTGGAACTTCGGTTATTCGAGTGGATACGATTTTGTAAATAGCAAGATATCTTCACTTTCACTTGACTTGAAACGTGATTTACATTGTTGGATGTTTACCTTTAATTGGATGCCCATTGCTCCTAGCGGTTACCAATATTTTATTTTTGAGATAAGAGCTAAAGCAAGTATGCTTCAAGACCTAAAATTACCACCACGTAGAAGAGAGTGGTTTGATAGGAAGATATAGTTGGCGGTTGTCCGTTGATTGTTATTATTGACTTGCAATTTTATATAGCCGTTTTTCAGACATGTTTTCCATGCATCAATTTACTGATTTCTATAAATAATATGGTACTCTCTTTATTTATTGTTTTATTTGTTTCAAATAAACACATAAATTAGAGATGAAATACGTAGCGCTTAATGACTTACACGTTTCGCTTGGCGCGAAAATGATTGAATTTGCCGGGTACAATATGCCTGTGCTTTACAATAATTTAATTCAAGAACACAATGCTGTGCGCAACAGTGTAGGTGTTTTTGATGTGAGCCACATGGGTGAGTTCATGCTTAAAGGTGAAAAAGCATTGGAGCTAATTCAATTGGTAACATCTAATGATGCTAGTAAACTTACAGATGGAAAAGTGCAATACAGCTGCTTACCTAATAATGATGGTGGAATCGTGGATGATTTGTTGGTGTATCGTTGGAACGAAAACGAATACTATTTAGTTGTTAACGCTTCAAATATTGAAAAAGATTGGAATTGGATTAGCCAACACAACACCTTTGGTGTGGAGATGAAAAACATGAGCGAAGACATGAGTTTATTGGCTGTTCAAGGACCAAATGCTATTAAGGTGTTACAAAAATTAACAGATGTAAACCTGAGTACAATGGAATATTATACCTTCTGTGGTGGAAGTATGGCAGGTTGCGAAGATGTAATCATTTCAAATACGGGTTATACAGGCGCAGGTGGATTTGAGATTTATGTTTGGAACAAAGATGCTCGTAAAATGTGGGATGCGATTTTTGAGGCAGGTAAAGAATTTGACATCATGCCTACTGGCCTGGGTGCCAGAGATACATTACGTTTAGAAAAAGGTTTCTGTTTATATGGAAATGATATCAATGACACCACTTCGCCTATTGAAGCTGGTTTAGGATGGATTACCAAATTTACAAAACCATTCATCAACCATGAGTATCACAAAGCCATTAAAGAAAATGGTGCCACTAAAAAATTAGTTGGATTTGAAATGATTGATCGAGGTATCCCTCGTCAGCATTATATGATAAAAGATGCAGAAGGAATTACCATTGGTGAAGTAACTTCAGGAACTCAATCACCTAGCTTAAACAAAGGTATTGGAATGGGTTATGTAAGCACAGTTTTCTCTAAAGTTGATACAGAAATCTTCATCGAAATCCGCGATAAAGCCATCAAAGCCAAAGTGGTAAAGATTCCTTTTTTGTAGGAGATAAAATTAAACTCTTATAGGGCAAAACCCTATAAGAGTTATATAAAATATATAAGATTTGAATTAAGTGAAATCCCTCTTTCTTATACTTACATTTTTGTGGTTTCCTAAGCTAGGAAGTGTTGAAAAAATTCAAATTGAAACGCTGGATTCAAAGAAAATTTCAATAGACCACTATTCAAATTATAAAGCCACGGTCATTTATTTTTTATCACCCGAATGCCCCTTGTGCCAGAGTTATTCATTAAATATTAAGCAACTTAAAAGCCAATTTGAAAGCAAAGGTTTCAGATTTTTAGGTATTATTTCAGGTAGTTATTTCAGCAAAACGCAAGTCAAAAATTTCATAAAAGAATATAAGCTAAGTATCCCAATTTACATGGATAGCAAAGCTGCTTTTGCTAAACAATTAGGTGCTACCATAACTCCCGAAGTATTTGTTCTAGGTAAGTCTCAAGAGACTTTATACAGCGGTAGAATTGACAATTGGGCTTATGAGTTAGGTCGAAAAAGAAAAGTCATCACAGAACATAATTTGCTTGATGCTCTACATGCCATTGACAAAAAGCAAAAAATTAAAACTACTAAAACCAAAGCTGTAGGATGTTATATAGAGTAAGCAACTTATATAAAGCAATTAAAAATGGCTTTAGGTCATTGCGAACCATTGGTGAAGCAATCTTGTTAAACAGATTACTTCGCTGCGCTCGTAATAACGCAGGCTATCAATACAAATTCAATAAAAATACTTTTCAGTTAATCATTTGTTTGCTTCTGTTGTGTCAAACATTAATCTCTTGTTCAGATAAAAAGAAGACCATCAACTTTGCTGATGATATTGCCCCAATTATTCATAAAAATTGTAGTAAGTGCCATATGGATGGGGAAGCAGGACCTTTTAACTTGGTGACCTATCAAGATGTGAAAAGCAAAGCTAAACTTATTGCCTACATCACAGAAAACAGAATTATGCCCCCATGGCCTGCAGATGCATCCTACACGCATTTTGCCAACGAAATGGTATTGACCCAAGAACAAATTGAAACCATCAAAAAATGGGTGGATCAAGGAGCTGTGGCAGGTGATACCACAAAACTAGAAAGACCTGAAATACTAAGGAAAGAATTACAATTAGGAAAAGCAGATTTGATTCTTCGCTTTCCTGAAAAAATCAAGGTGACTGGAAACAATATGGACATGTTTTTAGTGTGTAAACTTCCTTACGAAATCCCACATGATACATTTGTTAGAGCTGTTGAATACGTGGTTGGAAACAAACGATTGGTGCATCACGTGAATGTGCATTTGATACAGTTTGCTGAAGGCAAAAAAAGTAATTTAAAAGAAGGCAGAAATTGGGTAAACCAAGACCAAAGCAACAGCCAAACCATTCACAAAGAACTAGGCTTATTACAAGATGATGGCACCTATCCAGCCATGTCTCCAAGTGTATGTAACTATTTACCGGGCTCTCAATTTAGCTTTTATCCTAAAGAAATTGGAGGTTACAAACTGAGCAAGAAAGGCGCACTATACCTAAATGATATGCACTTTGGACCTAGTCCAAAAGATGATATTGATTCTTCTTATTTCAAGATATATTTCTCTCCTACCCCACCTAAACGACCTGTGCAAGAATTTCAAATGGGTACATTGGGTATAGCACCCGTTGAACCCAAATTGGTAGTTCAACCTGAAACAGTAAAAACTTTTCATATCAAATCCGACATACCTGAAGACATTTCTGTGCTCACGATTGTGCCGCATATGCACTTAATAGGTAAGAAATTTTGGGCATATGCCATTAAACCTAGTGGTGATACCATCAGATTAGTAAGAATTAATAATTGGGACTTTAGATGGCAATATTTTTACCAACCTAAAACCATGTTACATATTCCTAGAGGAAGCACTATATATGTAGAAGGGTTATATGACAATACTTCCAATAACCCTAACAACCCTTTCAGTCCGCCACAAGTTATTATGGAAAGAAATGGTAGCATGAAAACTACCGATGAAATGTTTCAACTCATCATGACCTACGTACCTTACCAAAAAGGAGATGAAGAAATAAGCTTAGAGAATATTGAGCCTTAAGTTTATTCGATTATCACTTTCTTTACAAAAACAGTATTATCAGAAGTGATTTTGAAAAGATAAATTCCTTTATTCAATCCATTTGGCAAAATAAATTCATGTGATTGAAATCCCTTTGATAACAAGTATTCAGCATCGCAAACCATCATCCCTTTCATGTTAAACAATTCCATCTTATAATTTGCATTTTCAATTATTTGCAAATCAATATTCAATTTTTCTTTGGCTGGATTTGGATACACTTTCTCAACAGCAAAATCAGGAACTTTATTCAAGTTACTGGTGCTTGAAGTTGAATCATCATTAATTGAAATGGTAAGTGATAATTTATGATACCAATTAAAATGCAATAGCAAGTTGGCATTGCCATCATAATAAAAAGAAGAATCAGTTGAAAGATAATCATTCATGCTAAACACTCTTTTCAAATGGCATAATAGGCTTCCATTCGGTTTTATTAATACCACATTTCGATAGTTCTTATTTACTCGTTGGACTTTAAATTCTATAAACTTAAGTGGCTTTGTATAGTATGAATTAGCAGAGTCTGTTGTGATTTGGATATCTAGTTTTTTAGCCACTGAAGCATTTCCAGCACAATACACATCAATGAGTCCCATCTGTGGCTTGGTATCATATCCATTATCCTCATATACCCTTGTTTTTCCATTGACCAAACCTTCAAAAGATGACAACTTCTCAGAATAATAATATACAAAATTCAAGGTATCAGTGCTCATAAAATCAGTACTCATTCTTGGGTTTTGCATGGGAATGATAGACCCTCCTCTCATGTATAATGGAATATCATTTAAACTTACATTTCTGTTGATAGTTTGCCCTCCATCAACCCATGTTTTGTTGAAATAATCGTACCACTCACCAGCAGGCAAATAAACACTCCTGCTGTTAAGACCCGACTGCAATACAGGAGCAACAAGGATATTATCACCCCAATAATATTGGTCTGAAAGGTTATAAGTTAGCGCGTTTTGAGGTTCAAAATAACTCATTGACCTTGCTAGTGGTTTACCTTCCATATTATTGCTATAAGCCAAAGAATAGTTATAAGGCAAAAGCGAATATCGAAGATTGACAAAATTTCGGATGATGGCTTGTGCATTGCTTGAATAAAAAACTGGCTCGGAAGGAACACCTTCTCCATGGGCTCGCATGATGGGAGTAAAAGCAGCAAATTGTAACCAACGCACATACAATTCTTCATTCTGTCCACCTCCAGTAAAGCCTCCAGCATCGCTGTGCATATAGGCCAAACCACTCATGCTACTATTTAACATCAAAGGCACTTGTGCTTTTAATCCATCCCAACTTCTTTGTATATCGCCACTCCAAGGAATAGCACCAAACCTTTGGCTACCTGCAAAACCAGAACGTATGAGGTTAAACAAACGCTTATTGGGATAAATACTATCAAATTTTCTTTTGAGTAAATCTGCCCAATAAAAACTATATAAGTTATGCACCAAACGGGCTTTTCCATTGGTATGCATCATGTCATCAGGATGTTTTTCTGGCTCACCCAAATCGCTCCACCAACCATCTACTCCTTCGTCCATACGTGACTTGTAAAATTGCCACATCCAATCTTGGGCATCGATTTTGTAAATGTCGAGCAATGAGGCAGAGCCTGCCCAAAAATCATTCATCACATAAGATTGGTTGCTTTTGTTTTTAGCAAAATAATTAAGAGAATTTGCTGCAACATAGTTTGAACTTTGTGTGGTAAAATAAGGTTCAGTAATCAAAATGGTTTTAACGCCTGATTGCCTGAAATCACTCATCATTTTAACAGGATTCGTCCACTTGCTTCTATCCCAATCTAAGTTGCCCATTTTTGAAGCAGAGCCAAACCAATACAAATCTAAAACAAGTCCGTCCAAAGGAAAATTGGCAGTCTGCAATTGAGATACAATGCTTCTAGCTTCCGTTTCATTTTGGTAACCATATTTGGATTGGATATAACCCAATGCCCAACGTGGCGGCAACGGCTGCCTTCCGGTGAGATTGGTATATTTGTTAATAATGCTTCCCATTGAATTTCCTCCAAAGATGAAATAACTTAATGGCAAGGTATCACATGCGTATTGAAGCAATGTGCTATCTGTATTGGCTATGTTAAAATTACCTGCACTAAAATTATTAAAAAAA
>Ga0214921_10010439_pt1 | contig 11484 bp, 3 predicted proteins | sample LL1505_MetaG_FD_177992 | JGI IMG/M metagenome (GOLD analysis project Ga0214921, IMG submission 177992) | Freshwater microbial communities from Lake Lanier, Atlanta, Georgia, United States - LL-1505 | ecosystem: Environmental > Aquatic > Freshwater > Lake | place: USA: Georgia | collected 2015-05-28
CACCAGCAGAAGCAGCCCAAGCAGCGGCAGCGGCAACCCCTGCGGCCCAAGCAGCCCAACAAGCAGCGGCATTGGATAGTATGTCTATGGGGCAGCGTTTTGATGCGCTCAAAGCTGGGGCCAGCGGGACCAACGCAATCAACTACATCAAGGCCAATCCACTTACGTCTCTTGGTGTAGGCTTAGCCGCGATAGCCCCTGACGAAAACAAAACACCTCAAAAGGCTGCGGATACTGACCGTGGACCTAGGGCTGGACTTAGCTACTACCCCGGCTGGAGCAACCCACTACCCAAGCCTAACATGCAAGGTGTAGAGCAGACCTACAACCGCCCCTACTACGCTGCTGAGGGGGGCGTTACACGCATGGCTACCGGCGGTATTACTTCTGCGCCACGCAACCAGCAGCAACTTTTTGCCGAGTACCTCCAACGAGTGGCTAACTCAGGCGCTGCTGCAACTTCACCCACCAACAAGTACGAATGGTGGAAGTCTGGGGGTAATTCATATGCTCCTGCTACACCCCCTGCGGAAACTCCAGAAGAATACGCTGCAAGAATGCGCGCTAATGCCCGTGGTGGCGATGGTGGTGGCGGTGGTGGAAGAGGGCAAAGTGAAGGTGTTCCCGGAGAGGGTTTTAACCCAACAAGCGAAGGTGCGTATAACGTGTCTCGACTTGGGCAGCAGTTAAGTTATATATCTCCAATTACAGGGGGGCTTATTGGTGCTTACGGTAACTACATGGCCAAAAATGTTAACCCAAACTACAGCAATGAAGGACGAAACTACCCCGCGCCTATTGGTTACAGTGCCGCAGACGAAGCAGATAGAATGTTTGCTAAACCTGAAACTCCTGCTGCTTACCCTTCCGGTAATTTTGCTGACGCCCCATTAAGTTCGCGTACGGATGTTTCTGGTTACCCTTTGCGGGAATCTGAACTACGTAGTCTTGAAAGCGGCTTAGCCCCAGCAAGCGGGCAAGTAAAAGGCGACCCATTTGCCAACACAAGTTCTATATACGCTCAAATGGAAGCTGCTGATGCAGCAGAAAGGGCGACAAAAGCACAAATTGCTGCTGCTGAACAAAAACAGTTTGAAAAAACTACTTTACAGCGCGAATTGCAAAAATCAGTTAATTTAGTTAATGCGGACCCTAGCGTTATGGAGGGGGACTCAGGGCTTGCTTTATCGGACAAAATATTTTCTTTACAAGACCAGATTAACAAATTAGATAGCCCATACAGTGACAGGTTTGTACAGGAAAACCCTTTGGGGATGTATGCGGCGGAAGACAATGCAAATGCAATAAATAACCTTGAGCGGGGTGACCGTTTTGCGCCTGTAGATTTTAGCAATCAGTTTTTATCCCCAGAAGCATATCAAGCAGAGGTAAATAAAGCCAACGAAGCATTAACCCCTTATAGCGCCGCAGACGAAGCAGATAGGATGTTTGCTGCCCCCGATATTGTGGGCGTTAATGAAATTAAAGCAGAGGCTGATACCGATATAGGTAAAAAACCTGAAACACTAGGAATACCTAGTGCCGAAACTTTTGCGGCCATGATTGGGCCTTCACTTGGGGAGTATGCGGCCCTCAATAACGGCATAGTTTCTGATGCTGGTGGGTATTATGGCTCTCTTGCCGGAACTTCCACACCTAATATGGGTAACGCTGGTCGTGGGCTTGCGGGTCTTACTGCAAGCTTTGGCGGTCTTGGAAGTGCTTGGCAAGGTGTTGTTGGGGCAGATAGAAGCCCTGTATTGACCAGCCAAGGTGCAGCGGAAAAAGCGTTTTTAAGTTCTCCTGAAAATATTGCCGCTGCAAATGAACAAGCATTGGTGGGCTACACCCCGCCTTTTGCAGACCCGGCGCAACAACAGCAAGCAGCACAGCAAGCGGCAATGGAAAGAGCGGTGGCTGAATCTAATGCTGCGGCAGATAGAACGTATGGTGGTGAATCAAACAACAGCGGGGATAGAGGATATGGCGCAGTAGGCGGAGATGCTACTGGAGGCGATTACGGAGCCGTGGATTCTGGGTATCGCGGTGGTAGCGAAGCAGCTATGGGTGGTCTCTCCACCCCTTACGGTTTCCAGCACATGGCGCACGGCGGGATAGCTGCCCTACACCAGTACAACCTAGGCTCATACTCGGACGGTGGTCGGTTGCTTAAGGGCCCCGGTGACGGTGTGTCCGACTCCATCCCAGCCACTATTGGTAAGGGACGCCCTGCTCGGTTGGCCGACGGTGAATTCGTAATTCCCGCCCGTATCGTCTCCGAGATTGGCAACGGCTCTACAGAGGCCGGTGCACGTAAACTGTACGCCATGATGGACCGAATCCAAGCTGGGCGCAAGAAGTCTGTAGGTAAAGGCAAAGTCGCGGTGAATAGCCGCGCCGACAAGTACTTGCCCGCATGACGGTAACGTATCAGACCGAAGACCCCGCCGAGTTCATTGAGGCGTTAAAGGGAGTCTTGCCTGAGCACTATGATGAGTTGTGCGTTACCAAGGACTTTCCGCTTATGCCCGACTACGAGGCGTACGGACGGCTTCATGTGGCTGGGATGTTGCGCTGCATTACGGTTCGAGAGGATAATGAGCTAATTGGGTACGCGATTTTTATAGTGCACCCACACTTGCACTACCGGTCGTGTATGACTGCCTTTGAGGATATTTATTTCTTGAAGAAGGAACACCGCAAGGGTCGAGTAGGAATCCGTCTTTTTCAGTTTGCTGAAGACGTGCTTAAAAAAGAAGGTGTCCATAGGATAATCATGCACACGAAAATCCACATGGACAACACGCATCTGTTTGAGTACCTCGGGTACAAGCTTACTGACAAGCTATTCACAAAGATTCTGGAGAAGGTATGAGCTACTCTCGTCGGCAACTATATGCAATGGGTGAGCCCCTTGGGGACTCCGCAACGTATCGTAAGGCCGATGGCGGCTTAGTTTGCGGTGGAGGTGGTAGTTCTACCCCCCAAAACACTACAGTAAGTTCCACTGAACTTCCAGACTGGGCTAAGGGTTACGCTAAGGATACGCTGGCAAACGCAGGCAACCTGACGGACATCAACAAAAATCCGTACCAGACTTACACCCAACCCCGGCTTGCTGGGTTTGCCCCCATGCAAGAGCAAGCCCAAACAGCGGCTTCAAACATGTCGGCTGGGCCAGAGGCGTTCCAGCAAAACATGAGCGCGTACATGTCTCCCTACATGCAGAATGTGGTGGACGTGCAAAAGCAAGAGGCTGCTCGGCAGTCGGGAATCATGGGTACGCAACAGCAAGCGCAAGCTGCTCAGGCCGGTGCTTTTGGCGGTGGTCGCGATGCCATTATGCGTGCGGAACGTGAGCGCAACCTTGGCCAGCAAATGAATCAAATTCAAGCGCAGGGTTCCCAAGCTGCGTACGACCAAGCTGCAAATCAGTTCCGTCAAGGTATTACCCAAGATGTGGCTATCAATCAGTTGCAGAACCAATACGGCAATCAGCAACAAGCGCAAGCGCAAAAAGGTCTAGACATTGGGTATCAAGACTTTATGAATCAACAGAACTACCCGTACAAGCAGATTGGTTTTATGTCTGACTTGATTCGCGGCTTACCGTTGGGTCAGCAGTCCACTGCGCAGATATATCAAGCTCCCCCGTCAACATTGCAGACTGTTGGTGCTTTGGGTATGGGCGCGTATGGCGCAAAACAGTTAGGCATGTTTGCTGGTGGCGGGCAAGTAGATAGCTATGCTGGGGGCGGTGATATCAACGCAATGAACGACCAGAACCAAATGGCCGATGCGGTAGATAAGCTGACCGATGAACAACTGAAGCAAATTATTCAGAGTCCCTCTAGCGCAGCCGAGCTCCAAGCGGCGCAACTTGAACTTGCTACCCGTGCTTCTGAGCGTGGCGGACTTGCCGGTGCTTACAACATGGCTCACGGCGGCGTGGTTGCTTTTGATGATGGTGGTTCTGTTCCGGGTTCTTATGCTCCGGGTAATCCTGCGCTGTACAGCCAAGCACTGCAAAATGCACTGGGGTATAACGCTGCACTGAGTAACTTCCAACCATCAAAAGGCCGCAGCCGTGAAGAGCAAGCGGCTGATGCTGAAGCCTACTTCAAGCAAGCCCAAGAACTAGGTGGTGCTGACCCTTATGCTGATTATGAAAAGACATTGAAAGGGTTTGATACCGAAGATGCAAATATGTTGTCCGAGGGTAAAGGACTAGCTGCAATGCAAGGCGCAGCGGCATTGCTCCAAGGGAATGACTTTGCAAGGGCTGCTGGTAATGCACTTGGGGCTGCTGGTTCATCCTACGGGCAAACTCTTAAAGAATCCAGGGCACGTAAACGTGCTTCTGCTGAAGGTCAGTTCCAGCTTGCTAGCGAGCGCCGTAAGGAGCGCATGGGCCTCGGCAAAGAAGCTCTTGCTCGTGAAGCTGAATTGGCTAAAGCTCTGCGTGAAGGCGACAAAGAAAGAGTCGATGTACTGCTGAAACAGGGTCAGATTGCCGCCGCCGTTGCCGCCGCTGCAAAGCCATACCGGTCTACAGGTGGTGGCGGTGGTGGGACACCAAAAGGAATTGACGCAATGGCACAAGCCATATTTGATGCTCAAATGGACCCTAAAAACCCCGCTAAACAAGCCCGAGCCCAAGCATACAAAGACGCGTTTAACATAGGTGGCAAGCAACCGGGTGATGTTCGTACAGATTTAACGGGACAAGGTTTGGATATTACCCGCGCAAAAGACATTGAGGCCGCAAAAGCCGCAGCTAAGAAAACATTGGCTATGGACAGTACCTATGTATTTGCTCCTCCGGAAGAAAAAAGAAGGCGTGAGGCTGAAGCGGAAGTAAAAGCAGAAGCAGGATTCCGAAGAATGCAACGTACTGGAGCGCTCGGTGCTGCCCCTGCCACAGGTGCTGGAACTAGACTAAAATTTGACGCGAACGGAAACCTAATCCAGTGAGGTCGTTATGACGATTGAAGCCGAACTCGCTGATGGGCGTATCTTAGAGTTTCCTGACGGCACAAAACCTGAAGTAATCCAAGGGGTAGTCAAAAAACTTATGGGTGGTGGGGCTCCAACCCCCGCCGCTGCTCCTGCGCAAAAAGGTGAACGTACTTGGGGGGAAGCCCTTACTGACTTAGGAGCCGGTGCTATATCTGGGGCTGGGCAGCTTTTCCAATTCCCCGGTCAGTTGTACGGGCTAACTACGGGCGCAATCAAGGACAAGGACTTTGCTACAACCGGAATGCAAGGTGTTGGTAAAGAGATGCAGGACTATGCGAAAACGCTGAAGTCCCCGGAGCTAAAACGTCGTGAAGCCGAGACCGAGAGAAAAGTTCGAGAGGCCGAGAAGACCGGTGGGCAGTGGGCTGCGTTCAAAACGCAACTTTATGAGTCTGGGACTGACCCCATGCAGTTGGGTGCGTTCTTAGCTGAGCAAGCCCCCGCTTCTATCCCATCCATAATTGCGGCATTCATACCCGGAGTAGGGCCAGCAGCAGCAGCGGAAGTTAAGGCATTGCAAGTTGCCGCACAAGCAGCAACCACTGTGGCAGCAAAACAAGCTGCTGAGAAGGCGCTTGGTGTAGCCGTAAAGAAAGCTACTGAGTCGGCGGTTAAACGCGGTGCAGCAGCTTCCGTAGGTACTGGAGCAGTACAACAAGGTACAGACGTAGGTGTTGGTGCTTACAAACAGGTCTATGACGCACTGATAGCCAAAGGCGTTTCCCCAGAACAGGCCGCAGAACAAACTATAAACAAAGCCCGAGCCGCTGGTGTTGCGGGTGCGGTCATTTCCTTGCTGGCTCAACGCTTGCCCGGTGCACAGGCTATGGAGCGTGCGCTTGCTGGAGAAAAAGGCAAGCTGGGCCGTGTTGCTGGAGCCGTTGTAGGTGGAGTGAAAGAGTCTCCCGGCGAAATAGTTGAAGAGGTTGGCGGTCAAGGTGTACAGAACATAGCTGCTCGTATGGTTAACCCTGAGCAAAGTTTGACTCAGGGCTTGGGGGCAACTGCTGCACAAGCAGGCCTAGGTGGTTTTGGTATGGGTAGCACTGTTGGTTTGTTGCAAGGACGCCAAACCCCTGAAGCCGCCACTGCTCCTCCACCTCCTCCCGGCGGAACACAAACCCCACCGCCACCCCCTGCGGCAGCACAACAGGCTCGACAAGAACGCGTTGCTAAACGCACGCAAGAGCTAGCGCAAGTCATTGGAAACGAAGAAGATGCAGCCCGTCTTGCTGAAGACGAAGTAGCTGCGGAAGATGAGCGTAACCGTAAGATGGCAGCAGGGCCAACCGACACTGCCGTAAAGACCCGTGCCCAAGAACTCATTGCTGCTGGCATGGAGCCCAATCAAGCGTATGCTACGGCCACCCAACAGATTGCGGATGAACTTGAAAACGACGCTCTTGCAAAAGAGCAAGGAGCACTAGATGTTACAGGAACTAAGCCCAAGCCAAGTCGAAAGCGCGCTAGCGTGGCTGGCCAGCCCGGAGCAGAAGCCCCCGGAGGACCTGAAACACCTGCACGAGATGGAGTGGTTCCTGTTGAACCGAATGCTGGAGTGTCTGATGCAGGAGAAACACCTGAGCCCGGTGCATTAACTGAACCCCCCGTAGCCGAAGGAACCCCTAGTGCCGTTGAAACCGTTGAAACCAAGCAAACAAAAGCGCAAAAACAAAAAGCACCAGCAGCCCCTGTAGCTGAGGGCCCCAAAGTAGATGTAGCCGCCGCTGCCGCTGCAACTGACCCGGCTGAAATCCAACAGCACCTTGCTGACATCGAAACAGAAGGGGCTACCCTGCTCGGCAAAGACGGACGGTTCCCTAAAAAGGGTACGACTAAGCGTACGCGTCTGGATGAACTTGGCCAACTAAAGCGCCAACTCACTGAAAAACTTGCCCCTGCTCCGGTAGTTGAAGAGCCTGCTCCGGTAGTTGAAGAGCCTGCTCCGGTAGTTGAAGAGCCTGCTCCGGTAGTTGAAGAGCCCGTTGCGGAGACCCCTGCGGTTGAAGAGCCTGCTCCGGTAGTAGAAACCCCTGCTCCGGTAATAGAAAAACCCAAGCGCCAGCGTAAGCCCAAAGCCGTGGAAGAGCCCAAGGCTGATATTGCTATTGAGCCAGAAGCACCCGAAGAGCCGGGCTACGCGGGCTACATTGGGGCCAAAAAACCTGCTTTCCCCACAAAAGCTACTGGCCCGTCCATTAGCGAACAGATTGCTGCGGAAGAAGCAAAGGAAAAGGCCGACCGTAAAAAAGTCAAGGATTTTGAGGCAGAAGAGAAAAAGCGCAAAGCTGAAGAAGACCGCATTGCTAAGGAAGAAAAAGCCACGGCAGAAGAGGTAGCCGCAGCCGAAGCTGCCGAGCGCGATGAAGCAGCCAAAGCCCGTGCGGGTGATGTAGATACTGCACCCATTGAAAAGCAGATTGCTGGTGCACTTCAGGAAATCATCGACTCGCCCCGGTTTGCTCCGGGCATCCGCAAGGACGCAAAGCGCCACTTGGACACCATTACCGAGTCGGCCAAAGACCCTGAATCAGAAGCCCACGAAGCTGGGCTGGAGATGGCCTACAACTTCGTCGTTGCACAGGCTAGCAAACCCCGGTTTATGCGGCAGGGTAAGAAGCCACGGCCTTCTATTGGTATAGCCAAGGTCACAGCCATCATTGAGGCTATCAAAACGCGTTGGAAGAACGCACCGGAAGTGGTGGTAGTAGAGAGCATCAACGACCCGGCTGTGCCGACTAAGTTACAAGAGGCTGACCGTGAAGCTGTAGCGCGTGGGGCTACAGGCGTACCCGCTGGTGTGTTCTACAAAGGCAAGGTGTACATTTTTGCCGACCAGATGACCAGCACAAAAGATGTCGTAGAGACATTGCTGCATGAAGCACTCGGACATTACGGCCTGCGTGGAGTTTTTGGCAAAGGACTGAAGCCCATACTAGAGCAAGTTGCACGGGACTTCCCGAAAGAGATGCAGGCCCTGAAAGAAAAGTATGGCCTTGACTTCAGCAATCCCAAGGATGTAGCCGAGGCTGCGGAAGAAGTGCTGGCGAATCTGGCGGCTACCAAACCTACTATGGGTATCGTGCAACGGGCTATTGCCGCTGTACGCCGGGCGCTGCGGTCTATTGGCATTGACCTGAAGCTAAGTAACAACGACCTGATTGCCAACTACATCCTCCCTGCCCGCAACTTCGTAGAAGGTGAGCGCGTTAATCGTGCAGTGGGTGGCGATACAAGCTTTAGCCGTGTTGAAGAAGAGGGGGATGAAGACTTTGACGTTCCTGAAGAGGAAGTCACTGATGCTGTGCGAAGCCAAAAAGAAGTTGACCTTGCGGTTAAAAGGGCCGAGTTCAAATTTGAAGAGTCGGCCAAAGCTCAAGAAGCTGCTAAGGGTGTGTCCGCAGCGCAGATGGCGCAAGACCCCCGCAAGGTAATCCCCGTCTTGAAACAAGTGTGGAACCGGGCCACGGCTGCGCAACGCAGGCTGCTAGTAAAGCTGCCTCCTACGTCGTTCTTGGTTGACTGGGTACGGAAAGAAGTGCCACAGCTTCAGGCTACGTACAAGCTGATGCAGAAGATGGCGGGTATGACCAACGGCTTGCTCAAGACCGCCGGGGAACTGACCAATGAAGTCGAACGGGCTTTCCGTGCAGACCCAACACTGCGGGCCAAGCTGGACAAAATCACCTCTGTAGCTACCCTTGCTGAAGTAGACCCCGGCACCATTGACACTGCCGAGCGTAGCGAAAAACTGGATAAGTTATGGAGAGACCTTGGCCCTGAAGGGCAGCGTGTGTACAAGCGCATACGTGACCACTTTGACGGGTTATCTAAGTACTTATCCAAACTGCTGGACGACCAAGTAGCTAGCTCTACTTCAAACCTTGTGGACCAAGCGAATCTGATGAAGAAAATCAGAGCGGTCTTTGAGCAAGGCGGCAAAATCAATCCGTACTTTCCTCTTGTGCGTGAAGGTGATTTCTGGTTGTCTATGGGGTCTGGGTCTACTCGCACATTTTTCATGGCCGAGACCGCAGCAGAGCGGGACAATGCGGCGCGGGAGTTTGCTGCCGACCAACTACTGCGTGGGGCTAATGAGACCGAAGCCCAATGGAACAAACGCATTGACGACAAGCTGGGTGAGCTTGTAGCAGACAGCACTTTTGAAATGGGCGACAACATCCGTGCATTACGTGAAAAGTCGTATTCCCAAGGTAGCAACAAAATGCTCACCGATGTGTTCAACGCCATCGACAACACGGACTTGGGAAGTGCCGAGGCAAACAGCGAGTTAAAGGATGCCATTTATCAAGCATTCCTAGAAACGATGCCCGACCAAGCTTTCCGTAAGCAGTTTATTCATCGTAAGGGTGTGGCTGGTTTCCGTGTAGACGTGCTGCGTAACGTAGCGCATACGTCGGCAAAGATGGCAACCCAGTTGGCGCGTATCAAGTACTCCCCCATGCTGCGCAATGCACTGTCGGCGGCAGAAGACTCTATTCAGGGGCGGTTGCAGTTTGAGCCCTTCGTGAATGAGATGAAGGAACGTGTAGATGCGGCAATAGCACCTAAGCAGCAATCCACGGCATCCTCTGTTGTTAGCGGACTCAACAAGGCTTCGTTCATCTACTACTTGAGCGGTGCGTCATCTGCGCTGTTGCAACCACTGAGCATTTTTCAAACTGGCCTGCCTGTACTTGCTCGTTACGGCGCATTTAACGCAACCAAAGAAATTGCTGGAATGCTCAAGGTGTGGAACCAAGTCGGTATCTACAAAACCAATGCTGATGGAACCAAGTCTTGGGTTATGCCATCTATGGAGTATGCAAAAGGGCTGACTCCACAGCAACGCCGAGCGTACAAAGCTGCCGAGGCTATGGACTTGTTTTCGGCTACACAAGCGGGCGCGGTCTTCAACTACAAGGCTACTCCTACCGACAAGCTTCGGTCGCCAAATATGAAGGTGGCCAAGGGCACTGTGGATGCGCTGGTGTTTGGTGGTCTGATGAATACATCAGAGAAGCTATCCCGTGAGGCCATGTTCATGGCTTCTTTCAACCTCAACATGAAAGAACATGGGAATTTCAGTCGTGCGGTGGACCAAGCAGTTATGGACACCAACGCAGCCCTAGGTAACTACGGCGAGTACAACCGACCTGCGTTTATGAATGGGCTTGGCGGCAAAGTGCTGACCCAATTTATGATGTATCCGCTGCACACCACATCGTTCTTAGTAACCAATTTCAAAGCTATGGTTGCTCCGATGAACGGCAAAGACCGGGCAGAGGCTGCGCAGAAGTTCTTTGGCACGCTCGGCACTACATTCATCCTTGCTGGCGCTGCGGGTCTCCCGTTATTTAGCACCGTTATGGGCATGCTGGGTGCTGCATGGGGGCAGATGAAGGACGACGATTGGCCTGAAGAAGTACGGGACATGGATTTTGGGTTTTGGTTCCGTACCAAGTGCCTAGATGACCTGCTTGGCGAAGTACAGATTGGTGGGGTCAAATTGTCCACGCTGGTTGATCGTGGGCTTGCAAATGCCATTACCGGACTGGACATTGCAGGGCGCACCAGCCTAGACAACCTTTGGCTTAGAGATACAAAAGAGACAGCTACCTTACGGGAAAGTGCAACTGCTATTGCCTTGGAAAAAGCGGGTCCCGCAGCAAACATGATTTTGTCTGTAGCCGATGGTGCGGATGCCGCTATGCAAGGAGACTACGCTAAGGCGGTAAAGAAGTGGGCCCCCGCTGGGTTCCGCAACTTTGTCAACGCGCACGAACTAGCTACCCAAGGGGCCAAGGACAACAAAGGCGCTCCAGTCTTAGCCAAAGACTCTTTCAACACAGGGCTACTAATTGGGCAGTCTATTGGCTTCCGGTCTGATTTGCTGTCTAACACGCAGTATGTAGCTTTCAAAGTAATTGGCTTGGAGAAACGCATCCTTAACGAGCGCACTCAGATTTTGAACAACATAGACCGTGAATTTAGGAACGGGAATCCTAGCGGTTACGATAAATACATCAAGGAAGCGGTTAAGTTCAATAGTAATTTTCCCACATACGAAATCAGCGTAGACAACATCTATGACTCCCTAGAAAAACGTAGCGAGCAAAGAGCTACATCTTGGCGTGGGGTATTACCATCAGAGAAAAACGTGGGTGTGTTTGCCCCAGCTATGGCCCCCGCAATGCGCGCCGCTGCCGAAGCCGAGGCAAAAGCGCGAGAGAAGTAAAAAACCCCCGGTTTTTGGCCGGGGGTAAGGGAAGTACCACTTCCAAGGAGGAGCAAACGCTGTCAGTGTAGCTCAAGTCCTCCAGACCCGCAAGCCCTTCACTCCATCCATGATGACCACCTTGGTGATGGTGGTTATCTTCAGCCGCTTTGTGACTACAGCCAACGTAGCCCGCGCCGCCTTGTGGTCGATGCAGGGGATGAAAAATGAATAGCCCTTGCGGAACT
>Ga0214921_10010440_pt1 | contig 11484 bp, 4 predicted proteins | sample LL1505_MetaG_FD_177992 | JGI IMG/M metagenome (GOLD analysis project Ga0214921, IMG submission 177992) | Freshwater microbial communities from Lake Lanier, Atlanta, Georgia, United States - LL-1505 | ecosystem: Environmental > Aquatic > Freshwater > Lake | place: USA: Georgia | collected 2015-05-28
AATAAGACTATTTGAAAATGTTTATACAGCTACAACAGCAGGTACAACAGCAGGTACAACAGGACAACCCCAAATTAATCGCGCTTCCTTGGAACCTCGATAAAAAAATAACAAGAAATTAAATGAGCAATACCAACAGAGTTATAGGAACTAAAGTTCCAACACAATACACAAGAGAAGCTACACCGGGCTTTAGACTAGATTCTGGGCCGTATATTGGCGAAGTTAAAGACAATGTCGACGAATATAGGCATGGAAGAATTAGCGTATACATTCCCGAATTTGGTGGAGATCCCGACAATCCTGATTTTTGGAAAATTGTTAATTATGCTAGCCCATTTTTTGGAGAAGTCAATCCAAGGACCGGAGATGAAAAAACAGGCATGGACTCCAAGTATGGTCACACACTACAGTCTTATGGTATGTGGTTTACCCCGCCGGACATTGGTGTACAAGTACTGGTTACATTTGTTGCAGGCAATCAAAACCGCGGATATTGGTTTGCTTGTATTCCTCGTGCGCTGGCACATCAGATGGTGCCTGCAGTTGCTTCTTCGCCTAACTACCTTGAAACAAACGACATAGCAGGTGCCGCTAAAGCTGATTCACCGGTGTTACCTGTAACAGAACCAGTACTAGACAACTTGGGAATTAACGCTTTTAACAAGCCAGCGCCGGTGCATCAACCTCAAGCAGAGATACTGCTTAATCAAGGGCTAGCAACAGACTTATATCGTGGGGCAGTGACGTCAAGTTCTCAACGAGAGTCGCCATCTAAGGTTTTTGGATTTAGTACTCCTGGACGCCCTGATCCTGATCCTGCACTAGAAGCAGATGGTGCTACGCCTGTCTCAAAAGAAGAATTATTAAAGAAAATTAACACTGCATTAGAAGAAAAAGATGCTACCTTTGCTAATAAAATACATATTCCAAAAAAACGCAAAGGCGGGCATTCTTTTATCATGGACGATGGGGACGTTACCGGTGACAGCCAGTTAGTACGACTAAGATCTGCAGCAGGGCATCAAATTTTAATGAACGACAGTCTTGGTATAATCTATATCATTAACTCAATGGGCACCGCGTGGATCGAAATGACCCCTGATGGTAGTATTAATACTTACTCAGGGGGGTCTATAAATGTTAGAACCACCGGCACATTGAATTTTCATGCAGACGAAAACATAAAATTTCATGCAGGTGCTAACATTGTTATGAAAGCGAATTCTAGTGTTTTTATAAACGCTGATTCCAACACATTAGTAAAAAGCAAAGGCACTACTATAATTGACGGAAATAAAACATCTGTGGTTAGCGACTCTGATACAAATGTTTACGGCAGTAAGTTAAAATTAACTGCCGACGATAAAGTTACAATGACTGGTGGTTTTGTTAGTATAAGTTCAGGTGGTGGTGGAAAACCTGCTGAAGCCCCAGATTTGCCCACTCAGCAATTTGCAAGCACTACAAAATCCAATGGCGTTTGGAGAGGGGACAACGATAATATTTCTGAATCCATTGTTGATGTCCTGCCATCACACGAACCATGGACTCGTCCTAGTTATCAAGTGGATAAAACTGCTGTACTGTTAAGTGTTAAAGCAGCCGACGACAGCAATATAAGTCCTAATACTGGAATTAACCTTGGGTCAGCTCTTGGAACCCTTACACCTATAACTGGAATTACTGCAGCAGCCACAGGTTTACCACTTAATGTAGCTGGAATAGCAAATGTACTAGGAGCTGACAAATTGGTAACTGCTAGCGAAGTACAGGAATGGGGTAAAAATGTTCCTTTAGACAAGATAGGTAATTTGTCAGACGTACAAAAGCAATCACTGTATGCACAAATTGGTAAATTAGAATCTGGCTTGCGTTATAGCGTGACAGGAGGTATTAACAATACTGGTGGCGCAATAGGAGCATACCTAGGCGCATATCAGCTAGGAACTCAGGATCTAACTCGTATAGGCTACCTAAACTCTACAATTGCTAATAACTTACCAACAGCAGTTAATAACGATAGCGCATGGAATGTGGCAACTACAGGAGTTGGATCAGCAACAGCATTTTTAAATAACGCAGTAACGCAGCAGTCGGCATTTAACGAATTGATGAAACAAAAATACACAGACTTGGTACAGAGTAGCACAATTCAATTTAGTGATAAACCAGACATTGTGGCAGCAAAGCTGTTGGTGTCAAAATTAAGTGGTGATGATGCAGCAACCAAGTATTTTAAAAACGGGCAAGAATCGTTTGATGCCAATGGTACATCATGTTCTCAATACACCCACGCTGCTAGGCATGCTATAAATGTAGCAAACAACCTAGCTTTAAAAATTCAAAGCACAATAAAAGGATAAAGCACAATGCCGACGTATTTGGGATTCAGCAGCGAATATGGTTATAAAAACTTTAAAGTCACTGATTTTGAACTGGCATTACAGGACTTGATAAATCATTTAAACATCAAGCCAGGCGAAAAGCTAATGAATCCAAAATTTGGGTGCATAGTATGGGATATGCTGTTTGAAAATTTTACCGACGACGTAAAATCTGCAATTGTAGAAAATATAGCCGATATTATCGACCAAGAACCTAGGTTAAATTTAGACAGTATCAACGTAGTTGAGTACGATCAAGGAATACAAGTAGAACTGGCTTTGTCCTATATACCGTCTGCGTTGGCAACTAATCTAGTGCTGACATTTGACCAACAAGCAGACGGAATTTATGTTACTGGATAAATCAAGTACTATTTTTAACCCATAAATATTTAATTACTCCAGGATTTCAAACTTACAATGGCAATCTCAACAAGACAACAATCATTACTGGTAGCCGAAGATTGGAAGAAAGTTTATCAAACTTTTAGGCAAGCGGATTTTCAAAGCTATGACTTTGAAACTCTTCGCAAGAGCATGATAGACTACTTAAAGATATATCAGTATGAAGATTTTAACGATTTTATTGAAAGTAGTGAATATGTTGCGCTGATTGATCTAATTGCTTTTTTAGGACAAAGCCTGGCTTTTAGGGCAGATCTAAATGCTCGAGAAAATTTTATCGATACTGCTGAACGCAGAGACAGCATTTTAAGATTAGCAAAACTAATCAGCTACAGCCCTAAGCGTAACATACCAGCCACCGGGTATTTAAAAGTACAGGCTATCTCTACAACTGAAAACATTACTGATGCTGCCGGTAATAATCTTTCTGGTACGGTTATAAACTGGGCTGACATTGCCAACGACTCATGGCAAGAACAAATTAACGCTATACTTAATGCAGCAATGGTATCACCGCAGAAAATAGGACGCCCGGCTGCAGAAATTACTTCGGGTAACTTAAAGTATCAACAGTATCAGATACGCTTAGGCTCTACAGTGGCACCCAAGTATTCATTTGAAGCTAGCGTAAATGGCACTCTTAATAATTTTGAAATAGTAGGTACTACTATTGATTCAGGGGCGTTAAGAGAAACATACCCGTCAGTAAGAGGACAATTTGATTTACTGTATAAAAATGATGGGCAGGGAGCAAAGTCTGCCAATACAGGATTTTTTGTAAAATTTTCACAAGGCTCATTAGAGGGTATTGATATTAATATCACAGAAAGCCTTTCCAATAGAGTGATACCAATTGAAGTTAATGGTATTAATAATACAGATGTTTGGTTATTTGATTTAGATGCAAATCTAGCAAGTAGCACACTGTGGCGTAATGTTCCAGCAGTGGCATCTAGCAACATTGTTTATAATGTCACTACTGATTTTACTAAAAAGATTTATCAAGTATCTTCTCGAGACAATGATCAAATTGATCTAATCTTTGGTGATGGAAATTTCGCCCAAATTCCAGTAGGTGGATTTAGATTATACTATAGAGTATCAAACGGCCTTACTTATAGAATATTGCCGGCAGATATTCAAAGAATTCCTTTAACAATTGACTATGTTAGTAGAAAAAACAGAGTAGAAAGACTAACAATGTTGGTAAGTTTAGAATCCACAGTCACTAATGCTAGTGCTAGGGAAACCATCGCTGATATTCGTCAACGAGCTCCGCAGCAGTATTATACACAAAATCGCATGGTCAACGGAGAAGATTACAATATCTTCCCATATACTTCCTATGCTAATATTGTCAAGTCAAAAGCAATTAATCGCACCAGCAGCGGAGTCAGCAGATTCCTTGACGTCGTTGACGTTACTGGCAAATATTCAACTACTAATATATTTGGCGACGACGGCATACTGTATGTAGATAAAACTAACAAGTCCTTTTCTTTTACTGGCACTGAAACTTATGAAATTGAAAATCTAATTAGCTCAGAACTATTAGCTATAACCAACAGTAAAGAAATGCTGCATTTTTATTATACTAATGCAATAAGGCGCACTACGGACGTAGTTTGGAAATTTAGTTCTTATAGTACAAACAAGTGTACAGGATTTTTTAGATTACCTAATAGAGATCAACCGCAACCTATTGGCGTTAACTATCCTACCGCATTACAAAAAGGCTCATTAATAAAGTTTGTTGCTCCAACAGGTTATTACTTTGATACTAGTAATAATTTAATTGATGCAACTACTGCACTTGCTACTGGCGTATATAAGTCTTATATCTATGCTACAATAACAACATTAATCTATGATGGAACAAATTTTGGGTTAGGTAATTATCTTGACGGATCGGGTCCAGTAATATTAAATCAGTATATTCCTGATGGTGCATTAGTAGAAAACTATATAGCACCTTGGCAAAGCAGCTTTACCAGTGATGTTACAGCAGAAATTATTTCTAAGATAACCGCTTTTAAGAATTTTGGTCTATGCCTTGCCAATGGTGGCAGTGATTGGGCAGTAGTTGACGAAACAACAACAATTACACTAACAGATGCAGCATATAACATTGTTACAAATCCTTGGGTAATTAAATTTAATTATATTAACGATGCATATACAATTTCCTCTAGGTCTTTAAAATACATCGTAGAAAGTGTACTACAAACAAGATTTTATTTTGATAATGCTATTAGAGTGTTTGACACAAAAACAGGACAATTAATTGTCGATCAAGTTAGGATTTTAAAATCTAATTCTCGTCCTGGTGGTACTCGTCCGTACTTAGAAGATACTGTGTGTTTTGTTAATGCAGCAATTATAGAATCTGATGGGTATGTAGATTCAACTAAAATTGAAGTTACTTATGCTGATTCCGACAGCGATGGTATACCCGACAATATTGAGTTTTTTGAAGAACTAGTGTACAGTACTGCCAGCGAGGTCAATGTTGAGCCAATGGCAACAATGAGTAGTCCTGTTAGAAATTATTACACAAAAACTTTTTTAACTTTTTATGAAAAGACCACAGACGAATACCAATATGTACGGTGGGTTCCGCTAGAAAAAGGCACAGTAGTTATTTTAAGTACAATACCCGAAATTGTAACAGAAAGTGCAAAATATCAAAGCGGGCAATTGTTTTATTGTAATGCCGACGGAAAAATTTATAAATCTACAAATAGTGTGTTAGCTGAAACAACAGACTATATTGCTAGAGAGGGACGAGCAGGACTGCATTTCCAATATAAACATTCCAGTCCTGGCAATCGTCGCATTGATCCTAGTCCTAATAATATTATTGATTTATTTTTATTAACCAAACAATACGATTTTGATTATCGTTTGTGGGCGCAAGATACAACAAATACAGTAAGTAAACCTACTCGTCCATCGCCAGAGACTCTGCGTAATTCCTTTATAGGACTTGAAGAATACAAAATGGTCAGCGATACTATTATTTTTAATTCTGCTAAGTATAAACCTATTTTTGGACACGGCGCAGCAGAAAATCTTCAAGCTACGTTTAAAGTAGTTAAAATTGATTCCAGTTTAGCCAGTAATGCAGAAATTAAAGCCAGCTTAATTGCAGCGCTTAATACTTATTTTGCTGTTACTAATTGGGATTTTGGTGAGACTTTTTATTTCAGTGAACTAAGTGCATATTTGCATACCAAATTGGCTAACATGGTTAGCAGTATTGTTATTGTTCCTGTTAATCCTAATTTAAATTTTGGTAATTTATATCAAATCAACGCCGAGCCTGACGAAATACTAATAAGTACTGCCACAGTTGACAATGTGTCTATTATAACTGCACTTACTAGTTCACAACTTAATTCTATTGTAGTCTAAACACATGGCGCAAAAGAAAACCACTAACTTATTACCTGGTAAGTTTAGGACCTCTGCTAATAGTAAATTTCTTAATACTGTACTAGAACCGCTAATCTCTGAACCAGAACTGCGACGTCTTGACGGATTTGTTGGACGTCGCACAACCAGTGCGTTTAAAGTAGCTGACGGTTATCTCCAAGAGGATAATGCTAGTAGACAACAGTATCAGCTAGAACCTACGCTAATAACTCGTAATGCTAAAACCGACAGAATTAGTTCGACTCTTGGCTACCCCGACTTTTTAAATAAACTTCGCTATCTTGGTAATAGTGTTACTAATCAAAGTTTATTATTTGAGCAAGAGTATTATAATTTTAAAAATTATGTAGACGTAGACAAGCTAATTAATTATAGCCAATACTACTGGACATCACACGGGTTAACGTCAGTTCTTATAACCAGCACTTCTACAGTTAATGTTGAACAAGACATAATTGGAAAACTTTCTTACACCAGCACTAACGGTGTTGTTTTTACCAATGGACTAAAGATAAAATTTGCAACTTACACAGAACCCCAATCTTATCAAAACAAAGAATACATTGTAGAACAAGTAGGAATTGGTATAAAGTTAGTTGATGTTACACTGTTGTTTGATGATTACGCCGCACTTAATCCTGTGCCTTACGACACTGTTGGTTACGACATAAGCAAGTTTGACACAGACGTGTCGTCCAGTCTGGCTTCTACCCCAATGTATTTTGTTATCAATAGGTCGGATAGTTCTGTTAATTCGTGGGCTAGATCAAACAAGTGGGTGCACATTGACGTTATTCGCGCTACTGCTAATTACAATGGATTAACAGTTGATTTATCCAAATACACTCGCGCAGCCAGGCCTATTATAGAATTTCATCCTAACATTGCACTTTTTAATCATGGTACTACATATTACGGAACAGTTAATGTTTTTGATACTGTTACAACTGATCCATTAAGTGACGACTCGTATAGAGGTACACAAAATTCGACTGTACTGCGGTTAGCAGATGGTACTACGGTAAAAACAGGCGACAAAGTAATTTTTACCAACGCTACAGATTTATCAGTTAGAAATAAAATCTATACTGTGCGAATTGGCAACTTTACAGGTGTTTCTCCTCCTGTGAATAGAATTAGTCTAACTCCTACAAGTGCTACATTATCCGACAATGCTAGTTTAATTGTAAAGAAAATTTCCAGTGCGGCTGTCACTTATGTTTATAAAAATCAAACATGGGCTTTGGCTCAACAACGTGCCGGTACAGGATTTGCCCAAGCACCGTTGTTTGATTTATTTGACGAAAATGGTAACAGCTATGCCGATACTGATTTTTATCCAACGTCTACATTTACAGGAACTTATTTGTTTAATTACAAACAAGGAACAACAGGTGTAACTGATACTGTACTTAATTTTCCATTATCCTATCGCAGCATTGGTAATACAGGAGATATACAGTTTCAAAATTATATTTCAACAAGCGCCATACCTGATGGGTTATTAAAAACAAACAATGTTTTAGCATCTTGCTGGGAAAAAATTCAATATAACTCTTATCAACGACAACTTTTTGAATTTACTGCAGACAGCGACACACAAACATTTATGCTTGACATTAGTCCTATAAGCGGAATTAATTCCATAGACGTTAATGTAAATGGAAAGTTTTTAAACAGAAGTGATTTTAATTATAACTTGTCTACTAAGGTAGTGTCTTTTGATTATGTCTTAGCTACAGACTCTTTTGTAACCATTATGGTTAATAGTAACGAAGTATCCGCAATAGGGTACTATGAGATTCCTGTTAATTTAAACAACAACAGCGACAATCAAGAAATTGAATACGCTACGCTAGGGCAGCTACGAAATCATGCTGCAGAGCAATATCGTAATGCATCAGGCATTGCCACCGGATTTCCTGGGTTAATTTCTGTAAGAGATACGCCCATTGGGTCTTATCAAGGAACAATGCTACAACACAGTGCTCCTTTGCTACCGGCAATGTTTTTCTTAACTAACGACAGTTTTGATTTTATAGCAAGTCTGGACTTAGCTAGATCAACGTATAGTTTTTTTAAAAAACAGTTCTTAGACGCAATTGATATAGTACCGGGGTTAGATTTTGATGACGTTCCTTCTTCTGTTGATGCCATAATGGAATATCTTACAGAAAACAAGTCACCCGACATGCCTTATTATTACAGTGACATGATTCCGTATGGAGAAAATGTTACGGTTATTAAATATACCATCACAGGAAGGGGACAGTTGATATACGGTATAAATTCATATTTTGATGATACTGTACTGTCCTCTAGGGCTGTATTAGTTTATTACAACCCAACTCCAAGTAACGGTACTGCTACAACACAACAACTAACACGAGGCAAGGATTATGTGTTTAGTAAAACTTCACCGTCTATTGAGTTACTGTTTACTCCTGTTGCTAGTTCAACACTAGAAATAAGAGACTACGAATCAACTAATGGATGCTATGTTCCAGAAACTCCTACTAAAATGGGCATGTGGCCTGCCACTCGGCCCGAAATAACAACAGACTATGGTTATTTAACTGCTCGTACTGTTGTTATTGGTCACGATGGTAGTCGTAGTATTGCGTTCGATGATATAAAAGACAGCTTTCTTTTAGAATTAGAATTAAGAATTTACAACAACATCAAGCGTAGTTACGATTCAACAAGATTAAATTACAATACAGTTGTACCAGGGGGGTTTAGGTCAACTGGTTACACACTACGTCAAGTTGATCAAATCCTATCACCATATTATTATAAATGGAGCAACGAAAACGGACTCAGCGATTTGTTTGTTAATATGTTTAAAAACAGTGATCCTTGGTCGTGGAATTATTATAATCAAGTAGCCAAAAACGACACCAGACTCACAGGCTCGTGGTATTCTGTATTTCAATATTGGTATGATACAGTAGCACCAGATTCGCGCCCTTGGGAAATGCTTGGTTACACTTATATGCCTAGCTGGTGGGCTACCAAGTATGGTCCTGCGCCCTATACCAGTGGTAATACAATACTGTGGAATGACATAAGGGATGGAGTGCAAACTGCCGACGACGGAGTTACAACTACAATTAACTTAGCCTATGCTAGGCCCAGCATCTATAGTTATCTCCCTGTGGACAGTTATGGACAGCGTAGAACACCTCTGGAAATATTTGTTAAAATTTTCAATGGATCTATAACAAACACTAATTATAGCTTTGGGATGTGTGATCCGGTTGAACTAAGCTGGCGTCGTAGTAGCGATTTTGCTTTTGCTGCTCAAGCTGTAATGGCTGTGCTTAAACCAGCAAAATATTTTGCACTTATGGCGTAACGGCTGAAATTATAACAGTAAATATTTAATACCATGGCAACAAATTTTCGTAAATCTGATATTACTGTCAACGGCGCTACACGCGCCTCTGGCTATGCTAATTGGATAAGTGATAATTTACGCAAGAAATTTCAAAGCCCTGATTCTCTTACAACTGAACTAAATTCAGTTAGCATACAACTATCCTATCCGCTGGGCGGATACTCGAGTAAAAATTATTTAAAAATCTACGGGGAACAAAGCAGTCCGGAAGCTGCAGCTTATGGTATTTTAATACCAGAAGAAGATTACGATATTTTTATTCACAAAAGCCAACCAACAACAAAATTTGTCTACAGTGCTGTTATAATTAAAAAAACAAATTTAGGTTACAGCGTTTCTGGCTACAACACACAATTTCCGTTTTTTACTGTAATACCATCAGTAAATTCTAGCAATTATTACAGTATCAGTGTTGGCGAAGTTGGTGGATTTATATTTCAAGATTATGAAAATTATAACCTTGAGATTTCTTACGGTACTGAATTTACTAGCATCCAACAAGTAGTAGACTTTTTAGTTAGTTACCAGCGATACCTGCAGTCTGTTGGTATGCTGTTTGAAGATAATTCACTGGCTCTTAAAGAGCAACAAAATTTTATTTTAAGCGCTAAAGAATTTTTAACTTGGCATCAGCAAGGGTGGAAAGAAGGTAATCTTATAGTACTAAGCCCTGTCGGGGATACGCTAAAGCTCAATCTACTCAGCGGAACCACAGACAAAGTATTAAATATTCCTACTCGTAGCCATATACTGGATCAAAACTTTAATAAAGTTGACGTAAAACAAGTTGATATTAATCGATACGATAACGTTACTACTATTTTTTGTAAACAAATTACAACGATTGGACTAATAGTTTTAGATGTAGTTGAGTATGAGCATACTATTGTCTTTAACAATCAAACAATGTTTAAAGACATTATCTATCAACCTGAACTAGGTAATAGACAAGCTAGATTAAAAATAATAGGTACCAAAACAGATAATTGGATTGGTACATTAGATGTTCCTGGTTTTATTGTTAATATCAACAATGTTGACGAATGGGAAGCTAATAAAGAATACCTAACAGGCGATATTGTTCAATACAAAACATTTTATTATACAGCATTAGAAGCTTCGTTAAGTGCAACTTTTGTCAGCAGCCTGTGGTCTCAAATAGATTATAATCAAATCAATAAAACACTGTTGCCAAATCTTGCAACACTATCGACACAAAGCCGTCAGTTCTATGATGTAGATACTACAGTGCTTGATTCTAGTATGGAATTGCATTCAAGGGGGCTGATTGGATTTAGGCCAAGGGATTATTTTAACAAACTAGGGCTTGATTTAGTTACACAAACAAAATTTTATCAAGGATTAATTAGGGGCAAAGGCAGTGCTACCTCCTTGTCAATACTAAAAAATGTAACATTTGGTAAGTTAAGTAACTCAGTTGATATCTATGAAGATTGGGCCTTTAGAGTAGGCGAATACGGTGCAACAGACATTAACCAGTACATTGAAATAAATCTTGAAGAAAACAATTTTCTTTCCAATCCTGGCACTGGCACACTAACAGGCAGTCTTTATAAAAAGGCACGGAATTTTTCACTTGATGCATTAGTAAAAGTTCGTTCAATCAGAGAAGAAAATTTAATTCTCAGCGCAGGGTATGTAGACTATGCAGATGTAAATGCAGCTATTTTTGACATACAAGATTTAGCATCTAATAGCAGTGTTATTTCACTGATTTATCCAGGATTTATTATTTGGTGTGCACTAGATTATAAAAGAGACTGGAATGTTTACCGGGTAAGCGAAACTGGATTAACCTATAAGTCAATTACCAACATACTTGACAAACGGTTGATG
>Ga0214921_10010441_pt1 | contig 11483 bp, 14 predicted proteins | sample LL1505_MetaG_FD_177992 | JGI IMG/M metagenome (GOLD analysis project Ga0214921, IMG submission 177992) | Freshwater microbial communities from Lake Lanier, Atlanta, Georgia, United States - LL-1505 | ecosystem: Environmental > Aquatic > Freshwater > Lake | place: USA: Georgia | collected...
GCGAAAGTCTGTGAACTTCTTCTTCTTAGCGAAAATCAAGTAAAATTAAGGGGCAAAGATTTTGACTCTCATTGTCACAAAGCAATTGCAGATTTCGAACATTTTCGTCTCTTTAAAACAAAATTGTTCGGTGACAATAGCGTCCGACTTGAAGCCCAATTCAATACCGGAGAAGATGCAGCAAAATACTGGTTTGGATGCATTATGCTTGTTTGAAAAAGAGCATGCAGGTCAGGTACAATTAAACCATGCATGACGATAGACCCATTTTTATAATCGATGGATACAATATGTTCCTTCGGTCCTACTCAGCTTTCCCACAGATGTCCTCCCACGGATATCAAATGGGAGGATGCATAGGATTTCTCAAGTCGATGCAAAAGCTTTGCAGAGAATATCAGCCTGCAGTCATTTGTGTCACATGGGAAGGAGGCGGATCACAGCGCCGCCGCAAGATATATCCTGATTATAAGTTGAACAGGAAGCCTGGGAGACTTAATCGTTTTTACGATGATGACATCCCAGACACAGAGGAGAATAAGCAGCATCAACTGATAAGCCTTCTCAACATGCTTAAGAATGTCCCAGTGTGCCAAGTCTACGTACCAGACTGCGAAGGTGATGACATTGTTGCTTATTTGGTGAGAGGCCCTTTTAGAGAAAGAGATGTCGTCATTGTCTCTGCAGACAAAGACATGTATCAGCTCTTGGGCCCCAAAGTAAAGATCTATTCTCTTTACAGAAAAAAGTTCATCACAGACGAAGACCTGTTTGAGGAGTTTCGGATCAGGGCACACAACTTTGCGATAGCAAAGTGCATGTGTGGAGATGACTCTGACAATATTCCTGGAATCAAAGGTTTTGGATTTAAAGGTGTGGCCAAGAAGTTTCCCATGCTCGGCAGCGAGGACACAATCATTCTTCAAGACATCATTAGCTTTGCCCACACTCAAAAGGGGACTCTATACAAACGGCTCGTCGAAGAATCTGACACTATTAACAGAAACTGGCAACTCGTTCACTTGGACGGCAGCATGTTATCAGCAGACCAGATGAAACGCGTTGATTATGCTGTAGATACATTTAAACCAACCGTCAATAAGATGGGACTGATTAAGCTATTGCTGAAAGAAGGAATCAGCGACTTCGATTATGAAGGATTCTTTTATGATCTTTTAAGCGTCGATGGTTTGAGATTCACTTCGGAGAACAAATGATGCAAGAGAATGAAAACAAGGTAACGTTCGGCCAATTTGGCAAGACTTTTCAAGAGCGTTTTGTGCAAGCCATATTGATGGATGCCAAGTTTGCAGAGCAAATGATGGAAGTCTTCGTTCCAGAATATCTTGAGCTTAACTACCTTAAGTTCTTGACGGACAGATATTTTGCATACAGCAGAAAATATAAGGTGTTTCCGACTCTGCAGCTTCTGGCGACAATCATCAAGGACGACCTGAAATCTGGCACAGACATCATCCTTAAGGATCAAATTATCGACTATTTGACAAGGATTAGGACTGATGCAGGTGCATCTGATCTTCCATATGTCAAAGAGAAGTCACTCGAGTTCTCCAGGAAACAGGCTCTCAAGAAGGCACTGGAATCTGCGGTCGATCAGATGCAGGCCAACAAGTACGAGTCCATTGTCGAGACGATCAAGAAGGCAGTACAGGTTGGTACGGCACCTTCTGTTGGACACGACTTCTTCAATGAGATGGATGCACGATTCACTAAGCTGAAGCGGGACACCATTCCGACGCGCCTACCAGAACTCGACAAGAAGGAGATCCTCAACGGAGGCAGCGGCAAGGGTGAACTTCTCTGTGTCGTCGGTGCTTCTGGTTCTGGAAAATCGCACTGGCTCACGATGATCGGTGCCAATGCTCTTCGTGAAGGCAAGAACGTCCTCCACTACACCTTCGAACTTTCAGAAACTGCAGTTGGCATCAGATATGACTCAAACCTCTGCGACATGGACTCCAACGAGGTGATGGACCGCAAGGACGAGGTCGCCAAATTCTACGAGGAGAACAGACTTGGTCGTCTTTTCATCAAGGAATATCCTACCAACACAGCATCTATCTACACGCTCAAGTCGCACATTGAGAGACTAGATCTAAAAGGATTCAAGCCTGACATCGTCATCATCGATTACGCAGACATCATGCGTTCTTCGAGACAATTTGATTCTCTTCGTCATGAGCTCAAACTCGTCTATGAGGAGCTAAGAGGGATGGCGATGGAGATCGGGGTTCCCATCTGGACAGCTTCACAGTCAAACAAGGAAGGTGCCAATAGTGAAGTCATCGACATGACGAACATGTCCGAGGCTTATGGAAAGGCAATGATCTGTGACGTAATCGTCTCTGTCTCTCGTAGACCTCATGAGAAGGCAGGCGGCTGGGGTCGACTTTACGTCGCCAAGAATCGTGCCGGTCGCGACGGCCTTGTTTATCCCGTGAAGATCAACACGGCAAGAAGTAAATTTGAGATTACAGGAGAGTCTGATGCACCCGATGTTGTTGCTGCATCCGATGAAGAGATGCAAAAGCAAGCTTTAAAGGCGAAGTGGAAAGAGCTAAAAAGCGAATTTAAGAGTCCAGTTGCACCGTGACGTGGTATAATTCTACTCGAGTCAACTATTTTTTCGATTCTAAAAAATGCTTTCTCTAATGAGCAGACACAATATTTATTGATCACCATCAAAAACGGATGAACATGACGACATACACACAAGAAGAAGCTTACTCAGGTTCGTTGGAGTATTTCGGAGGAGATGAATTGGCAGTCTCCGTGTTTTTATCGAAGTATGCTCTTCGAGACACATCAGGTGCTCTTCTTGAGAGGACTCCCTCTGACATGCACCGTCGACTCGCCAAGGAGTTCGCTCGAATCGAGTCGAAGTATTCGAATCCTGTCTCCGAGGAGGAGATCTACGGATACCTCTCGCGCTGGGAAATTGTTCCACAAGGTTCACCCATGTCAGCGATGGGTAATCCCTACAAGGTTCAATCTCTCTCCAACTGTTTCGTGATCGACAGTCCACAGGATTCCTACGGCGGCATCCTCTTCGCCGATCAGGAACAGGCGCAGATCATGAAGCGCCGCGGCGGCGTCGGTTTCGACATCTCCACGATTCGTCCCAAGGGCATGCACACGGCGAACGCGGCAGGCACCACGGACGGCATCGGTGTTTTCATGGAGAGGTTCTCAAACACTTGTCGTGAGGTCGCCCAGGGTGGTCGCCGTGGCGCTCTCATGCTCTCGATCTCTGTCGACCACCCAGAGATCGAGACCTTCATCAACATCAAGCGCGACCTCAAGAAGGTGACGGGCGCGAACATCTCCATTCGTCTCACAGACGCCTTCATGCAGGCCGTCAAGGACGAGGCAGAGTACACTCTCCACTGGCCTGTCGATGTTCCTGCCAAGGACGCGAAGGTGACGAAGGTCGTAAAGGCCAAGGAAGTATGGGACCAGATCATCGATGCCGCATGGACCTCTGCGGAGCCAGGACTCCTCTTCTGGGACACCGTGCAGAAGAACACACCCACAGAGGCTTACAAGTCGCTAGGATACGGATCCGTCTCGACCAATCCTTGCGGTGAGATCGTTCTCAGTCCGTATGACTCCTGCCGCCTCCTCCTCCTCAACCTCAGCAAGTTCGTAAAGAACCCATTCGATCCAGGCGCAACTTTCGACTACGTGAAGTTCGGTACCGCCGCACGTTTAGCTCAGCGACTCATGGACGACCTCGTCGACCTTGAGCTCGAGGCCGTAGATACAATACTCTCAAAGATCGAAGCAGATCCTGAATCTCCTGCGGTCAAGCACGCCGAGCTCGAGCTCTGGAAGAAGATCAGGAACGCCGCATCGAAGGGCCGCCGGACGGGCCTGGGCATCACAGCGATGGGCGATGCCCTCGCAATGTTGAACATCCGCTATGGCTCACAGGAATCTGTCGACAAGACTGAGGAGATCTACAAGGTCCTCGAGGTAAATGCCTATCGATCCTCGGTGCGCATGGCAGCAGAACGCGGCGCATTTCCGATCTTCTCTCATAAGCTCGAGGCGGAGCACGAGTTCATTCAGAAGGTGATCTCGGTCGATCCAGAGCTTCGTTCAGATTACTTAAAGTACGGCCGCAGGAACATCGCTCTCACCACAACAGCACCTGCAGGCTCTGTATCGTGTCTTACACAAACGACCAGCGGCATCGAACCAGCATTCCTCGTCTCCTATACTCGTCGCAAGAAGATCACATCCACAGATGTTACATTAAGAGTCGACTTCGTGGACCAGCTGGGTGACAAGTGGCAGGAGTATAAGGTCTATCACCATGGCTACAAGAAGTGGATGGAAGTCGCTGGCAAAGGTGACGTGCTTGATGAGTCACCATACTGGAAGGCCACATCCAACGATGTCGATTGGGAGATGTCAGTTAAACTTCAGGCTGCGGCTCAGAAGTGGGTGTGTCACTCGCTCTCGAAGACCTGCAACCTACCAAACGACACAACCAAGGAGACGGTCGCCCAGGTTTACATGGCGGCTTGGGAATCCGGATGCAAAGGTTTCACGGTATATCGAGACGGTTGCCGCACAGGTGTTCTAGTCTCCGATTCTCCAAAGACAGAGGAGAAGACTGCAGATGATGGCAGCCAACCTCAGATCATCACAGAGAATCATGCTCCAAAGCGTCTAAAGGAATTACCCTGCGATATTCACAGAATTAACGTGAAGGGCACCGCGGGCTCCGAGAGCTATCTTGTTCTCGTCGGCATGATGGAAGGCAAGCCTTATGAGGTCTTCTGCGGCCTCTCCTCTCACGTCGAGGTTCCAAAGAAGGCGAAGCACGGTACGCTCATCAAGAACGGCAAGAAGGATGGTGTCGCCACCTACAATCTCTCTATACCCGTCGGCGACGACGACGTTGTCCTCTTCAAGGATGTGGTGGGTTTGTTTGAAAACCCAGTTCATGGAGCATTTACAAGATCACTGTCTCTTGCACTTCGCCACGGTATCCCAGTCCAGTACATCTGTGAACAGTTGAGAAAAGACAGACACAGTGATATGCAGAGTTTTTCTTCTGTTTTGTCAAGAGTTCTAAAGAATTACATAAAAGACGGAACTAAATCTACCTCAGACAAAAATTGCCCATCTTGTAGTGCACCAAATTCTTTGGTTTATAAGGAAGGCTGTGTAACTTGCTCCTCATGTGGATGGAGTCGTTGCTGACGCTCCATTCTTTTCTTGGCTTCTCTTTCTTTTGCTTTTTCGGAAAGTTTTGCTTTACTTTCATCCGTTCTTTTTTTACCAACGTTTAAGTCGCACGCAGCAGGTCTCTTACCTTTTCTTGTCCTGCTAATGTTTCCTTTTCCAACATAAAAAGGACGCGGAGAATCTTCAGTGGTCCAATCAACATACACGTAGAACATGTTATAATTATAAATTAGAAGCATAACAATAGTTACCCTCGGAGTCGAAAATGAAACTGACACAGAGACAACTTGACAAGATCAGCGGCCTCATTAGCGAAGAGGCAAAGGTTCGTAAAGAACTTCACGAGGGCATGTATGAGAGCAGGAAGCAATCACTCATGAGCGAATCTCTCATGTTTGAGGGAACAGTTGATATCAATGAAGATCCTGAAGGATTTGTTCAAAAATTTGTCGAAGATATTGAAAATGACGTGGCAGAATATTCTCGAGAATTTGTTGGAAATCCAGCGAAAAATATAGTTCCCATTAATAGAATCCTGTACAAGAGCATTGCTGACTATATGACTCTTTCAGGTGTCGTCGGCGAGAACAATAGGGCCATGTCGGCCAGCGACTGGGAAGATGAGCTTGAGATGAGTGACATCTACGAGTTTCAAATGGATCTCCAGGATATGGTCTTCAAGGCAATTCAAGTCTATGCAAAGCAAATCATGGAAACTGCTGTGGGAATAGCATCTCAGATACCGCGTGCTCCCGCGGCGTCCTCGACAGAGCGTGATCTCGAGACGCGTTATTCGGAATTCGAATGAAGAAGACACAAGTCCTTAAAAAAATAATAGCCTCAGAAGTAAAGTCGGTCCTCAAGGAAGACTATGCTCGAGGCATCCCTGATTGGGCGCTCTCTGATGCGGTGAATGCAGCATCAAATGAATTGCGACGTTATCTGCTCCTTAGCATCAATCAAACGTCATCAAATTCTGGCACGAAAAGTGACAGGATTGTCGCGGCGAACGAGCTGCTGAGAGAGCTTCAGAAGGACATGAAGGACCTCTTAGAGGACAAACTCATGAAGTTCATGAGATCCACCTGACAGAGGAATAATCACAAAAAAGTGGTCACCTAGTTTTAGGTGACCATTCTTCTTTTAACCATGCAGTCTTCTTCGTAGTATTATTGCCATCATGCCATCGCAACCCAACAGAGTCGAGTTGATCGGTTTCTACGGCGGAGATGAATCGCACGCACTCTCCGCATGGACCTCCACCTCTCGCGACCTCACAGACGAAAAGAGAGAGAGAATTCCAAAGCTACTGAAGATGTTGGCAGAGAACTCACATGAGACGCCCTTCGAAAAGAGTTCGATCCACTTCCTGTGCTCCACTGAGATTGCGAGCCACGTGCATTTAATCAAGCACCGCATCGGCGTTTCTGTGAATGGTGAATCAGCACGCTATAAAGAACTGAAGGACGACAAGTACTATGTTCCCACCGACTGGGACGAGGAAGAGGTGCGACGCTACACCGAGCACATGGAGGCAGCACTGAAGCGATACCATGAAGTTCTCACGCGACTGGAGAAGAAGGGCGTTCCACGGAAGAGGGCGAAGGAGTCTGCGCGAATGTACGTGCCATACGGCAATCAGATCACCGCCGACGTGATGTTCAACTTCAGGAGTTTCGTTCACTTCTTGCGGCTTCGTTACTCCACGCATGCACAGCTGGAGATTCGCGACCTGGCAGGCGAGATGTTGAAGTTGGTGAAGGAGACCGGACAGTTCGATGCCACGTTGGAGGCGTTCGGGCTCCTGCAGGACGGACAGCTGAGAGGACCTTTCGAATGAGCAAGATAATCGTGATTGAAGGACCCGATCGCTGCGGAAAAGCTACACAGAGTGCTCTTCTTTGTGAGTACCTTTGGCAGTGCGGAAAGAAAGCCAAGGTTGTCGAGGTTCCAATACACGACAAGGTTACATACAACACAATATATTGGATGCTTGAGAAGGGGCACGCCAAGAAGTTTCCAAGAGTCTTTCAATTCACTCAGTTCCTCAATCGTTGGTTGTTTCAGACAAAGGTGATGTCTGACCTAGACCACGAATACGATTTTTTAATTTTTGACAGGTGGAGCCTCTCGACCACTGTTTACGGCAAAGCATCAGGCGTAGACGACGCATTTGTGAACTACTTTTACAAGAAATTAAGAAAGCCAGATTTTACTATTGTTCTCCTCGGAAAGCCTCACAAGCATGAGGCAGAAGATGTGTATGAAAAAGATGCTAAGCTTCAAGAAGAGGTTCATAAGCTGTATGCCGATTGGGTCAATAAACATCCGAGAGAGGCACACGTGGTGTCCTCTGACCGCCCAAAGGAATCAGTGTTTACAGAAATAATCGTGACATTAAAGACAACAAGAAATATTCCATCATAGAGGTGAATAAATGAGCTACAAGATTTCAGACAGCGTTGCAATGAGAATGATACAGATCTTTCAAGAAGCCGTCATCTTCGGCATCGACGGCGCAGACCTCCTTAGACAAGTTCGTCTTGTTGAGGATTCCCAAGAAGAAGGCACGCTTACTCTTGACCCAGGATACGTCGCATCTGTCAAGGAGATGCACGAAAAGAGCATCGCAGAGGCCGTCAAGAAGCAATCTGATCTTGAAATCGAGAGAGTGCTCTAAAAAAGCATTGGGGGGTTACATACCGCAAAAAGATGATTATCATGGCTGCATGGTCCAATCAGACGGCCGCCACAAAATCACAGGAGAACACAATAGATGCTGAACATTAGATACGACTCAATGATAAAGACTCCGGCTCTCTTCGACACACTTCGCAACATAGAAGACCTTTGCTCACCGCCCTACATGTCGAGGTCGAAACTCTGTTCGGGCACATCGATCTACAGAATAGAAGAGAAGGACAATGAGCTTCACCTTTCAATCGATGTCCCAGGTGTCAAACACAAGGACATCTCCGTGCAGGTCACGGGGTATGAGATCAGGGTATCAGGCAAACTAAGGGGCGAAGAATTCAAGCACACCTATTCCCTCTCTCGGGACTACAATCCAGATACAGTCACTGCTACACATGAAGACGGTGTTCTTGTCATTACTTTTGGAAAAACGGTGACAGCAAAAACAAAAACGGTTGAGATCAAGGAAAAATAAAAAACGGCGTGCATAGCACGCCGTTTTATAATAATTACAACAATGTCGAATCACAGAATCATTTATCCCGACGGCGACGGCGTAGTTGTGGTAGTTCCAAACCCAGAATTACCGCTAGAAGAAGTGATTGAGAAATCGGTTCCTTTGACGAAGCAGTATTTGATAATTTCAAGAGACGACATTCCTGCAAGCGACATCTTTAGAGATGCATGGTATGCAGATTTCACCAACGCAAAGACCAGGGAATAAAATGCCAGTTACAATAAGCGGTTCAACAGGAGTAAGCCAGGTTCAAGACAGCATCATCACGCCGGCAAAATTGTCGGGTATTGCTGGTTTAAAGGCATGGGCAAATGTGTATACAGCGAACACGTCGACGTGCAGCTTTAATGGTTTCAATATTGCAAGCGTTGCATTGGTCAGCACAGGTGTGTGGGACATAACATTCACGACTGCAGGCTATGCCAACACTAGCTCGATCGCGGTGTTCGCGCTCCAGGACAACAACTACGGCATAAACATATACTACGACCGTGGCGCCTCAAACACTTCCAAGATAAGGTTGGGCTGCAAGATAGGCTCAGGTGCAGCCTATACCATGGGTTCTTTCACTGTATGTGCCGTGTGGTAATACACTGATTCGATAATTTAATTTTCATTACGACAACAGGAAGCTTCTTTCCTGTTGTTTTTCTTTTTTTTCTTGTTATAATTACTTGCCAGAGGAACATCAGCAAATGAATGAATCATCTTTGAAGTATGCTGCATACAAGGCGCTTTTGGAAGGAGACATAACAAGAGGTCAATATGAATTTATCACAGAGGCAGGTCTGGTCAGCAGAATTATAAAGTCTTTAAAGTCTGCAGGCGGCGCTGCAGCAAAGACCTACAAAGACGAAGCATATAATGATGCTCAAGAATATGCATCGCAGCAGCTTCAGAAGATAGTCAAGCAAATCTACCAGGCAGGAGCAAAAGCAGGCCAGAAAAAGGAGGAGATTGACCCTATCATTGCAATGATCTTAAATCAAGCCATGGTCGATTCAAAGATAGAAAATCCTGCACTCGTCTTCAGGGCCCTTGAAAAGAGTCCAGAAGCGCTTGAAGCAGTTTCAGAGCCTTCTGCTGCATCATCATCTGCGACCGGTGGAGGTACCACGGTGGTTACAACAAACAGCATAGCAGCCAATCCGGGCGTCGCTGCAGCCCTTGCAGCAGGACCTGCAGGAAGCAGCGCTGCTGATGCAGCAGCCGATGCTGAGAAGAGCAAAAAGAACACAAAAGACATACTCAAAGCGTGGATCGATGGAATAGTAACCGGCACAGGCGTTGAAGAGAAGAAGACGAAAAAGATAGCCAAGGCGCTTCTCGACGGAGAGCACATCAAGATAGATTTGTCAAGCCTTGCAGAGAGTCTTAGGCGCATGAGAAGAGCTCTCGTTGAAAAGAAGGCTTCCCCTCAAGATCCAATTCTCGAGAGATGGCAGAGGCTTGCAGGTCTGTCGGGCAAGAAGAGACTTCTTAAAGAGAATGTTGCTGATGATTATATAGCTACTCTAGAAGCATACGATGAGAAGAAAGACGGAGATTTTCTGAATTATTACACCGGCGCGGGCGGCGGCCGCAAGCTCGGCTCGGCGACGGACGACGATTTCGCGAAGATTGTCAACTCTCCTATAGTAGATAAATTAATTTTACAGTCTAAAGACCCTGAATTTGACAATTTGAAATCTTTTCTTAGCTCTTTCAAGGAGGCCGCCGCCGACGGAGAAGTAACACCAGAAGAACATAAAGATCTTGAACCCCTTGCAGACGAGGCTGATATTGAACTCCTAGAACCTGATGACAAAGAAGGAGCAGCAGCTGGTGAAGGTTCGGGAGACGGTAAAGCCAAAGACGGCGACGGATCTTCGAAAGCCGGAGGACCTGAAGCATCTTCTGCTGAGTCCAGCGAATACCAAAATGCTTTCAAAGATGTTCGCAAAAGAATAGCTGACGAAAGCATCACCGACGACGAAATACTAAAGGTCATTAAGTACATCGATGTGAAAGACGCTAAGGACGCACCCCTCAGTATCGTTTGATAAAACGTGTAAACTTTCGGGACTTGTGGTATCTTAACGTATCATGAGTCCCGAAAAGCAAGAAGAACTGTTCAAGAGATATCCAAAGATCTTTAGCGATCTAAAGTGGACTGAGTGCGACGACGGATGGTTCGACCTCATCGATTCTCTCTGTAGAGTCATTCAGAACGAGTGGGACAATCATTCCTACAAGATGACCGAGGAGGAGAAGGCGGAGGGTCAACCCATCGCCGTTCAGGTGAAGGAGAAGTTCGGCGGCCTCCGTTTCTACATCTACGGAGGAGGCGCGAACGAAGAGATCCGCGGCGCCATCAGGATGGCCGAGTCGATGTCCTTCAAGGTCTGTGAGAGTTGTGGAAACAGGGGCCACAAACAACCGGGCGGTTGGATCCGCACTCTCTGCGATCCTTGCCAGAAGAAACGTGAGACCCGAGAATTGAACACGACTGGCACTCCTGAATATAATCCTCTACATACATGAAGCTAGAGAAATTCGAAGACGGCCTGGCGATCTGTGGTGACTGCACTTCGGCGGAAGTGATCGATGAGATCAAGAAACATCTCGGAGATTTCAAGCTGAATGCAGTCATCACGGATCCTCCTTACGGAAACATCATTGATGAAGAGTGGGACAAGTGGCACGAAGGACAGAAAAACTTTGTTAATTGGATGGTTGATTGGACCAATACATTTTCCGAATTATTGATGGATGGCGGTGCCATGTACGTGTGGGGTGGTTACGGTATCCCAGGATTCAGGCCCTTCTTTGAGTATGCACACCGTGTAGAACACGAGTCTTCAATGAGAATTGCAAACCTCATCACTTGGCACAAGAAGCGCGCCTATGGAGTCCAGCACAACTACCTCTCCACCCGTGAGGAGATCCTCTACATGGTGAAGGGCAACATCAAGAAGCCCGCCACTTTCAACGTGCCCTACCTCGACACGAAGAGAGGTTACGCCGGTTACGATGCGAAGTATCCTGCGAAGAGCGAGTTCTATCGGAGGAC
>Ga0214921_10010443_pt1 | contig 11482 bp, 8 predicted proteins | sample LL1505_MetaG_FD_177992 | JGI IMG/M metagenome (GOLD analysis project Ga0214921, IMG submission 177992) | Freshwater microbial communities from Lake Lanier, Atlanta, Georgia, United States - LL-1505 | ecosystem: Environmental > Aquatic > Freshwater > Lake | place: USA: Georgia | collected 2015-05-28
TCACCCCATTCAGAATTGGCGACATGGGCGGCCACGCACGATTTGATTGTCATTGGAACGCCCATGTCGGCCTTGCGCGGCATGCTCCTGAACTTGAAAGAGATTCAAATTCCTGTGGCTTGGCTGTGCAAAGGATTTGAGGCTGCATCGGAAGGTGTGGAGTCGGGTGCCATGCCACATGAGGTGTGTCAGCAGGTGGCGCCGAATTTAAAGTCGGGCGCACTCAGCGGTCCTAGTTTTGCATTGGAAGTGGCGCGTGCTCAGCCCACAGCCTTGGTTGCAGCCAGTGCGCACCAAAGTGTTCAGCAAATATTGGTCGATGCTTTTCACAGCCCTAGCTTGCGTGTCTATGCCAACGAAGACATCGTGGGTGTTGAAGTGGGGGGTGCTGTGAAAAATGTATTGGCCATTGCCACTGGCTTGAGCGATGGTTTGAATTTGGGTTTGAACGCGCGCGCCGCCTTGATCACACGGGGCTTGTCAGAAATGACGCGCTTGGGCGTGGCCTTGGGTGCCAAGTCAGAAACCTTCATGGGCTTGTCGGGTTTGGGCGATTTGGTTCTCACCGCCACCGGCGATCTCAGTCGCAATCGCAAGGTCGGCATGTTGCTGGCGCAGGGTATGGATTTGCAGCAAGCCCTTCTATCACTGGGCCATGTGGCTGAAGGTGTCTACAGTGCCCGCACCGTGGTCAAGCGAGCACAGGCTTTAGGTGTTGACATGCCTATTTCGCAAGGTGTGTTGGCTTTGTTGGAGGGCAAGTTAAAGCCAGCGCAAGCCGTGGCCGCCCTCATGGGACGAGGCGCAAAAGGCGAGAATTAAACCGGCGTGAAAGCCAGCCGCACATAGATCGGTGCGAAGGCTTCGGCTTGCGTAATTTCAATCAGCGTTTCTTTGGCCAGCTCTAGCAGCGCAATGAAAGTGACCACCAAGACGGGGGTGCCTTTGCTGGGGTCAAACAGATTTTCAAACTCCACAAATTTGCGACCTTGAAGGTGCTTCAAGACAATGCTCATGTGCTCACGCACACTGAGTTCTTCGCGCGTGATTTTGTGGTGCTGAACCAGTTTGGCGCGCTTCAAAATATCGCGCCAAGCTTCTTGCAGTTCAACCAAGTGCACATCGGGAAAGCGCGGCTGCAAGCTTTGTTCAATGTAGACCTGTGCTTTTAAAAAATCGCGACCATATTGCGGCAAGTTACCCAATTGCATGGAGGCCATTTTCATTTGCTCGTACTCGAGCAAACGGCGAACCAACTCGGCGCGAGGATCTTCTGGCTCTTGGCCTTCAGCCACCTTTTTCGGCGGCAACAACATGCGTGATTTGATTTCAATCAGCATGGCGGCCATGAGCAAATACTCAGCGGCCAACTCGAGGTTGTGCTCGCGAATTTCATCGACATAACTCAGGTACTGCCGCGTGACCGCGGCCATGGGGATGTCGAGGATGTTGAAGTTTTGTTTGCGAATGAGGTACAGCAACAAATCCAGAGGACCTTCGAAAGCCTCTAGAAAAACCTCCAGCGCATCCGGTGGGATGTAGAGGTCGTTGGGCATGGAAAACAAAGGCTCACCATACAGACGTGCCACCGCCACATGGTCAATGACCTCGGGCAGCCCACTCGTGTTTTCAACGACGGGCAGTCGCTCCGTGGACGCAGTGCTATTTTCCAAAAGACTTAGCCTTTGGTTTGATACACGTATGGTTTTTGGTCGACGCGGCCTTCGTTGAATTCTTTCAACACATGGCGGTCGACAGATGCGTTCCACAACAGCGCACGGGCTTCTTTTTGAGCGGCATCAAGATGGGGCCGATCAATTTTCAGCTGATCGATGAACTGTGTGGTGTCCGAACGGTAGTCGGGACGACGGAAAAAATGCAGGAGCGACATGGCAAAGCGCTTTCTAAGGAACTGGGGGTATTTTAGCGGGGCGGAGTCAGGATTTTTCTGACAAAAAGACCGATTCGAGGGCTGAATTCCAATCAGGCCAAACATGCTGGCCCACCAAATCCAACAATCCCGTTCGTTTGGCGATGTCCAAGGGTTGGTGCTTGAGTCCGCAAAGCATCAGCTTCACGTGCTTTTTTTGGCAAACTTGCGCCAAGGCCAGCAAGGCGTCTGCCCCAGAAGAATCGATGTAAATCAGGTTTTTCAGGTCCAAAACAAGCGCTTTTTGGGGCAATTCGTCTTCAATCGCCTCAACCATTTTCACGGCACCAAAGAACAGAGCGCCATAAAAACGGTAAGCCCGCACTTGCCCTTGTTGATTGAAAAGAGAAGGGGCGTCGGTGTGTTTGAGCTCTTCAACACGGCTGAGGCTGGAAATTCGATAAATGAAGGTGATGCATGCCGCAAACAAGCCAAATTCAACGGCCACTGTGAGGTCGACCATGACCGTGAGCAGAAACACCGCGAGCAAGGTGATGCGGTAAGGCGCGCGAAATTGTTTTAAATCGGTGAAGGCATGCCATTCGCCCATGTTCCATGCCACAAACATCAAAATGGCAGCCAAAGTTGCCAAAGGCACGTGGTTGGCCAACGGGGCTGCCACCCAAACCACACCCAACAAAACGAGAGCATGCACCATGCCTGCCACAGGAGAGCGGCCACCACTTTTGACATTGGTGACCGTGCGCGCAATGGTGCCTGTGGCGGGCATGCCGCCAAAGAAAGGCGTGACAAAATTGGCCACACCTTGCGCCATGAGTTCTTGATTGGGGTTGTGCCTGTCGCCAATGAGGCCATCGGCAATGCGAGCACACAGCAAGGACTCTATGGCGCCCAGCAAAGTTAAGGTGATGATGGGCATGCTCAAGTGCTGCAGGTTGGCCAAGCTGAACTCAGGCCACACAAAACTTGGCAACTCGGAGGGGATGCCACCGAATTTGCTGCCAATGGTTTCAACTGGCAGATGCATAGCCAATGCAAACAAGGTGGCTGCGATGAGCGCAACAATGGAGCCAGGTACCACTTGCAACATGCGTTGAAGGCCCTTGGTTGGAGCTTGGCCTGCCTTGGCGGCAAAGACACGCTGCCACCCCACAATCAAAGCCAGTGAGCCACAGGCCAATGCAAATGCGGGGGCCTGAAATGTAGGCAGCGCTTCATTCAAAGTGCGCAAAATGCCCAAAAAATCTGCAGGCATGTTGTTGACCTTGAGCCCCAGAAAATCTTTGGCCTGCGACAACATGATGAGCACCGCAATGCCATTGGTGAAGCCAATGACCACCGCGACGGGAATGAATCTAATCAGAGAGCCCAGTTTGAGCAGACCCATGATGAACAACAACACGCCTGAAGCAGCCGTAGCGAGAATCAGGTTGGGCAGGCCGTAGCGTTCCAAAATGCCATACACAATGACGATGAAGGCACCGGCAGGGCCGCCAATTTGAACCTTGCTGCCGCCCAATGCCGAGATGATGAAGCCTGCAATGATGGCGGTGAACAAGCCTGCTTCGGGCTTGAGGCCCGACGCAATGGCAAAGGCCATGGCCAAGGGCAAGGCCACCACACCCACTGTGATGCCGGCCGCAATGTCGGCCCCCAACTGCTCACGCGAGTACCCCTGTAATGAATCAACCAGCTTGGGGCGAAAGAAAAAGGCCATGTGTCAGTTTAGCGTTGCTGGCCGATTGGAAGGTGATTCAGATCAGTGAATTCGCATGCCAGGTTTTGCACCGGGCCATGGATTCAAAACATAGATGCCAGGCTCGGCTTTTTCATCGGCGTGGCTGGCTGCCAGCACCATGCCTTCAGACACACCAAACTTCATTTTGCGGGGTGCCAAATTGGCCACCATGACGGTGAGTTTGCCGATCAAATCTTCGGGCTTGTAAACACTGGCAATGCCGCTGAAGACATTTCGGTGTTGGCCCTCACCCACATCCAAAGTGAGACGCAATAATTTGGTCGAACCTTCCACTGCTTCGCACTGCACAATTTGAGCAATGCGCAAATCGATCTTGGCAAAGTCGTCGATGGAGATGGTGGGCGCAATGGCTTCCCCGCCAGGCAAGGGCGCCGCTTCGACCACGGGTTCAGGTGCTTCAAACAAAGCATCCAACATGCCCACATCGACCCGTTGCATCAGGTGCTTGTAATCGTTGATGGCATGACCGGCGCCCAAAGAAGCAGGCACGTTCATGAAGTTCATGGCATCGATGTTCAAAAACTTTTCGACATTGACAGCGAGGGAAGGCAACACCGGTTTCAACATCAAGCTGAGCAAACGGAAGGCTTCAATGCAAGTGGTGCAGACATCGTGCAAACGTGCATCCATGCCTTCTTGCTTGGCCAATTCCCAAGGTTTGTTTTGATCGACGTATTCGTTCACGCGGTCGGCCAGCAACATCACTTCACGCAAAGCTTTGGCGAAATCGCGGTCGTCATAAAGTTTGGCGATAGGTGCCACACCTTCGTGCAATTGCTTCAGCAATGCTTGACCGTCAGCAGACACCGTGCCCAATTTGCCACCCAAACGCTTGGCAATGAAGCCCGCTGCGCGCGACGCAATGTTGATGTACTTGCCCACCAAGTCGGAATTGACTCGCGCCATGAAGTCTTCGGGGTTGAAGTCGACGTCTTCGTTGCGGCCATTGAGTTTGGCAGCAATGTAATAGCGCAACCACTCAGGGTTCATGCCCAGTTTCAAATACTTCAGCGGGTCAAGGCCGGTGCCGCGGCTCTTGCTCATCTTTTCGCCGCTCACGGTTAAGAAGCCGTGCACAAACACGGCGTTGGGCGTTTTGCGCCCGCTGAAGTGCAGAGTGGCAGGCCAAAACAGCGTGTGGAAATAAGTGATGTCTTTGCCAATGAAATGGTACTGCTCCACATTCGGGTTGTTGATGTAGGCGTTGTAGTCCACACCAATCTTGCCCAAATAGTTTTTGAGCGATGCCAAGTAGCCAATGGGTGCGTCTAGCCACACATAAAAATATTTACCGGGTGCATCGGGAATTTCAATGCCGAAATAAGGTGCATCGCGGCTGATGTCCCAATCGCTCAAACCGCCTTGGCCGTTTTCGTCTTTGGTAAACCATTCTTTGATTTTGTTCAATACTTCGGGCTGCAAGCGGCCTGTGTCGTGCGTCCATTTTTCAAGAAACTCAAGGCAACGGGGATCAGACAGTTTGAAAAAGTAGTGTTCGGATTGTTTGAGGACCGGTGTGGCGCCTGACAAAGCCGAATAGGGATTTTTCACTTCGGTGGGGGCGTACACCGCACCGCAAGATTCACAACTGTCGCCGTATTGGTCTTTGGCACCGCATTTGGGGCACTCGCCTTTGATAAAGCGGTCCGGTAAGAACATTGACTTTTCTGGGTCAAAGAATTGCTCGATGGTTTTGGTGGCAATAAATCCGGCGGCTTTGAGGTCAAGGTAAATTTCTTTGACCAGCTCGTGGTTTTCGGGACCATCGGTGGAGTACCAGTTGTCAAAGGCAATGTGAAACCCATCGAGGTAAGGCTTACGGCCACTCGCAATGTTGGCCACAAACTGCTGGGGTGTCACGCCTGCTTTTTCAGCGGCGATCATCATGGGCGCGCCGTGGGCATCGTCGGCACACACAAAATGCACCTCATGGCCTAGCATGCGCTGCGCACGAACCCAAGTGTCGGCCTGGATGTATTCCATGATGTGACCGATGTGGAAATTGCCATTGGCATAGGGCAAAGCGGTCGTGACAAAAATTTGTCGCTGAGCTACGGAAGGGTTCGAAACAGACGAGGCAGACATGAGGAGGCTATTTGTAGGGGAATCCGTGATTTTATGGGCTTGGACCCTCCGATGTCGCTAAACTGCCGCCCAAGCCCCGAAAGTTTCACATGTCGACCCTAGAACAACTCCAAAAAGCCCTCGAATCGGTCATTGACCCCAACACTGGCAAAGATTTCGTTTCCACCAAAGCCCTGAAGAACCTGGTCGTAGATGGCGGCAATGTGGCCTTTGATGTCGAATTGGGCTATCCCGCCAAGAGCCAAATCCCTGCACTGCGCAGTGCCTTGATCGCCGCGGCCAAGCAGGTGCCCGGCGTGACCAATGTGTCGGCCAACGTCAGCATGAAAATTGTGGCGCACTCGGCTCAGCGCGGGGTGGCTTTGCTGCCTCAAGTCAAAAATATCGTCGCTGTGGCCTCTGGCAAGGGCGGCGTGGGCAAAAGCACCACGGCCGTTAACTTGGCTCTGGCACTGGCAGCAGAAGGCGCCAGCGTGGGCTTGCTCGATGCCGACATTTATGGCCCCAGTCAACCCATGATGATGGGGATTGAAGGCCGGCCCGAAAGCGAAGACGGCAAAACCATGGAGCCCATGGAAAACTACGGTGTTCAGGTCATGTCGATTGGTTTCTTGGTGAACCAAGACGAAGCCATGATTTGGCGCGGCCCCATGGCCACGCAAGCCTTGGAGCAGTTGCTGCGCCAAACCAACTGGAAAGACCTTGATTATTTGATCATCGACATGCCACCTGGCACCGGTGACATTCAGCTCACCCTGAGCCAACGCGTGCCCATGACAGGAGCCGTCATAGTGACCACGCCCCAAGACATTGCCTTGCTCGATGCCAAGAAGGGCATCAAGATGTTTGAAAAAGTGGGCGTGCCCATTTTGGGCATTGTGGAAAACATGGCTGTTCATGTCTGCACACAATGCGGCCACATCGAACACATTTTTGGTGCCGATGGCGGCAAGAAAATGGCCGAAAATTACCAGATGGACTACTTGGGCGCATTGCCTTTGAACATGCAAATTCGTTTGCAAGCTGACAATGGCAAACCCACGGTAGTGGCCGATCCCGATGGCGAAGTGGCGGGCATTTACAAATCGGTGGCGCGCCAAGTGGCCATCAAAATTGCAGCCAAGTCCAAGGACTTTTCAGCGAAGTTTCCCACCATCACGGTGTCCAAGAACACCTGATGGCATGAAGCGGCCCAGACCTTGGCTAACTTCTCAAAGGCTTGAAATCTTCAAGCCTTTTTGTTTTCCAAATCGCGCAAACGGAAACGCTGAATTTTGCCGGTGGCTGTTTTAGGAAGCTCGGTGATGAACTCTACAAAGCGAGGGTATTTGTAGGGCGCCAGTCTTTCTTTCACAAAGGCTTTGACATCTTCTTCTGTCAGGCTTTGTCCTGATTTCAAAACAATGAAGGCTTTGGTTTTGGTCAGGCCATCGGCGTCCACTTTGCCAATGACGGCCGCTTCCAAAATGGCAGGATGTTGAACCAAAGTCGATTCCACTTCGAAAGGCGACACATAGATGCCACTGACTTTGAGCATGTCGTCGTTGCGGCCCGCATAGGTGTAATAGCCGTCTAAGTCGCGCGAGTATTTGTCGCCACTCTTGGTCCATTCGCCTTGAAAGGTGTCGCGCGTTTTTTCGCGGTTGTTCCAATACATCAAAGCGGCGCTGGGGCCTTTGATGTACAGGTCACCAATCTCGTTGTGACCCGTGAGCACTTCGCCTAATTCGCCGCGCAATTGCACTTCGTAGCCAGGCACAGGTTTGCCTGTGGTGCCGTAGCGCACATCGCCAGGGGCATTGGACAAGAACACGTGCAGCATTTCAGTAGACCCAATGCCGTCAATGATTTCGCAGCCAAACTGCGCCGTCCATCTATCACCAATGTCGGCGGGCAAGGCTTCGCCCGCAGAAGAGCACAGGCGCAATGCCACTTGATTTTTGCTGGGTAAGTCAGGGCTTGCTAACATGCCGCCATAGCCAGTCGGGGCACCATAAAACACCGTGGGTTGGTGGTCCGTCAAGCGCTTGAATGTGGCTTGCGGGGTGGGGCGCTCGGCCATCAACACCACGCTGGCGCCCACACTCAAAGGGAAGGTGAGCGCGTTGCCCAAGCCATAGGCAAAGAACAATTTGGCCGCCGAGAAAACCACATCGTTGGAGGTTAAACCCAAGACACCTTTGCCGTACAACTGAGCCGTCCAATACAAGTTGCCTTGCGTGTGAACCGTGCCTTTGGGATTGCCCGTAGAGCCGGAAGAGAACAACCAGAAAGCAGGTTCATCGGCATGTGTTTCAGCGGGCAAACTGGGGCCAGTGCCTGAAGCCAGTAAATCTTGGAAGTGCGTGTGCAAAGGGGGCAGGTCGCCCTCGTGCTTGGAAACCACCACATGCTTGATGCTTTTGGTGCCTTGTCCAATGGCCGTGGTCAATGTGCCTAAAAGTGCCGAGGAGACCAGCGCCGCTTGCGCGCGGCTGTTGTTGATCATGAAGGCATAGTCTTCAGGTGTGAGCAGCGTATTGACTGCAACGGGCACAACACCGGCATACAAAGCACCCAAAAAGGACACCACCCAATCGCTGCTGTCATGCATCAACAACAGAACACGCTCTTCACGCTTAAGGCCCAACTTTCGCAAACCTGCAGCACAGGCGCGAATTTGATCTGCCATGCCGCCGTAGGTGAGTGTGCCCAGGTCGTCAATGAGCGCGATCTTTTCTTTGCGGCTGTTGTTGGCAGCAATGAGGAACTGCGCAAAGTTAAATTGCGCTGGGGGTGCAGAAGGCAGTGCCATGGCGATCTCCGTGATCAGATCAAAAAAATTGACGTATCTGCATTAAAACGCTTGGGCTTTCTGGCAACAAGCGGTATAAATGCACTATCTTGCTTGCTGATGAGTATGCAGTAAAGTGCATGTTTTGTGGGTGCTTAAAGTCTAGGGTTTTCCCTTAAATTGAGTGCCTTACTTTAGCGAGTCCTGTATTTTTGGAGTTATCGGTGTCCGATTCATCGACCGCATTTGTTGAAGTTGGTGGCTCACTCGAGCCTCTGCGCAGCCCATTTTTAATGTCGCTGGGTGAGCGCGTGCGCAACCTTCGTTCGCGCAAAGGCATGACACGCAAAGCCGTGGCCATGGCGGCCGATGTGTCTGAGCGCCACTTGGCCAATTTGGAATACGGCACAGGCAATGTGTCAGTCTTGGTCTTGCTTCAGGTCTCGCATGCACTTCAGTGCTCTTTGGCTGAATTGTTGGGCGACATCAGCACCAGCTCGCCCGAGTGGTTGCTGATCAGAGAGCTATTGGGCAAGCGCACAGAGTCTGATTTAAGACGTGCCCGAGTTCAGTTAACAGACATGTTTGGTGAAGGTGGCGATGCCGCCGCGCGGCGCACACGCATTGCGCTCATTGGGCTTCGTGGTGCCGGCAAAACCACGCTGGGTCAACGTTTGGCCGATGATCTGGGTTTTCCTTTCATTGAACTCAGCCGCGAAATTGAAAAATTTGCAGGCTGCCAAATCAGCGAAATTCACAACCTCTACGGCGCCAATGCCTACCGCCGCTACGAACGCCGTGCCTTAGAAGAAGCCATTCAAATTTACCCTGAGGTGGTCATTGCGACGCCAGGCGGCTTGGTGTCCGATTCTGCCAATTTCAATTTGCTGCTCTCGCATTGCACCACCGTGTGGTTGCAAGCCGATGCCAATGACCACATGGCCAGGGTGGCTGCGCAAGGCGATCTGCGTCCGATGGCCGCCAGCCCTGAAGCCATGGAAGATTTGAAGCGAATTTTGGAAGGCCGTTCGGCCTTCTATTCCAAAGCCGACATCAGCATCGACACCAGCGCGCAAGATGCCGATGCCAGTTTCAAGCGCTTGAAAACTGAAGTACGCAAAGTGATTCAGTGGGTGGAGTGAATTTTTGCAGGTGCACGTGAATACCTAGGGTAAATACTTATTATTTGCATTAAATTGCATGTTGAGTGCTTGGCTTTAATGCAATAAACTGCATGTCATGGACCTAGATCGCAATTTTGGAGACTCACATGACCGCAGCCCCCTTCGTTGACTACCAAACGACAGTCGACAACTACAAGCACATCACTTTGTCATTTCAGGACGCGGTGGCCACACTGTCCATCAACATCGATGAAAACGCGGGTATTCGCCCTGGCTACAAACTCAAGCTCAACTCTTACGATTTGGGTGTCGACATTGAGCTGCACGATGCCTTGCAACGTATTCGCTTTGAGCACCCTGAAGTTCGCACGGTGGTGGTCACCAGTTTGAAAGACCGCGTCTTCTGCTCTGGCGCCAACATCTTCATGTTGGGTGTTTCAACCCACGGCTGGAAAGTGAACTTTTGCAAGTTCACCAATGAAACACGCAACGGCATTGAAGACTCGAGTAAATATTCAGGTTTGAAATTTGTGGCGGCATTGAACGGCGCATGCGCTGGCGGTGGTTACGAGTTGGCTTTGGCCTGCGATGACATCGTGTTGGTAGACGACCGGTCTTCTTCAGTGTCATTGCCAGAAGTGCCTTTGCTGGGTGTGTTGCCCGGTACTGGTGGACTCACCCGCGTCACTGACAAGCGCCACGTGCGCCACGACTTGGCCGATATTTTTTGCACCAGCGTAGAAGGTGTTCGCGGACAGCGTGCTGTGGACTGGCGCTTGGTCGATGCCATCGCCAAGCCCAACCAATTTCAACAAGTGGTGCGCGAGCGTGCCGACAAATTGGCCGCACAAAGCGATCGCCCTGCCTCTGAAAAAGGCGTGGCTCTCACACCCATTCAGCGCAACATGCAAGCCGACCGGATCAGCTACCAAAACGTCACGGTTGAAATAGACCGCGCCAAACGTTTGGCCACATTCACAGTCAAAGCGCCTTCATCAGCTCAACCCAAAGACATCGCCGGCATCTTGGCTGCAGGCGTTCAGTGGTGGCCCTTGCAAATGGTGCGTGAACTCGACGACGCCATTTTGCACATGCGCACCAATGAACTCGACATTGGCACCTGGTTGCTCAAAGCGGTTGGCGATGCCAAAGCTGTATTGGCCAGCGATGCCACATTGTTGAATCACAAAGATCACTGGTTCGTTCGCGAAACCATTGGCCATTTGCGCCGCACCTTGGCACGTTTGGATGTGTCTTCACGCAGTATTTTTGCCATCGTTGAACAAGGCACTTGCTTTGTCGGTACCTTGGCTGAATTGGCATTTTGTGCAGACCGCACTTACATGCTGGCATTGCCCGACGATGAAGCCAATGCGCCGAAGATTCAACTGAACGAATTCAACTTTGGTTTTTATCCCATGGTCAACGATCAGTCTCGTTTGGCTCGTCGCTTCTACGAAGAAGTGCCTGCCATGGAAGCTGCGCGCGGCGCCATTGGCAAAGCGCTGGATGCAGATGCCGCACTGGCGCTTGGTTTGGTCACCGCTGCCCCCGACGACATCGATTGGGAGGACGAATTGCGCATGTGCTTGGAAGAGCGTGCGGCCATGTCGCCCGATGCCCTGACAGGTTTGGAAGCCAACTTGCGTTTCGCAAGTCAAGAGAACATGCTCACTCGTATTTTTGGTCGCCTCACGGCATGGCAAAACTGGATCTTTCAGCGCCCCAATGCCGTGGGTGAAAAAGGTGCCTTGAAGGTTTATGGCAAAGGCGAAAAAGTGCAGTTCGACATGAACCGCGTTTAAGCCTGGCAAGTCCAAAAAGTTTTTTGAAAGTGTTGTGCAGCAGGG
>Ga0214921_10010444_pt1 | contig 11481 bp, 9 predicted proteins | sample LL1505_MetaG_FD_177992 | JGI IMG/M metagenome (GOLD analysis project Ga0214921, IMG submission 177992) | Freshwater microbial communities from Lake Lanier, Atlanta, Georgia, United States - LL-1505 | ecosystem: Environmental > Aquatic > Freshwater > Lake | place: USA: Georgia | collected 2015-05-28
TTAATAGATTTAGATCCATAGAATTCAATGTAATTAATTTTAATAGAGGTCATTTTTATAAGATAGTTGTAGATATATTATTATAATTATGTAGATGGATGAAGATTCAATTTTTTATAAATATAGTTTGGTGAAACCAAACTATATTTATAAAAAGTTAGGATGGGACATTTCAATTTTTTTATAAACAAATATGGCTTTGCCATATTTGTTTATTAAATGATTAGGACGAAATAAAAAGATTAATGACGAAGTTATTAATCTTTTTATGAAGATTCAATTTTTTATAAATATAGTTTGGTGAAACCAAACTATATTTATAAAAAGTTAGGATGGGACATTTCAATTTTTTAATAAACAAATATGGCAAATACATATTTGTTTATTAAATGATTAGGATGGGACATTTCAATTTTTTAATACATAATCAACATCAAATTATAATATAAACATTAAAATTTTAATCTATCATAATATACAAATGAGAGTATTATCTTTTGATGTTGGTATTAAAAATCTCGCCGGATGTATTCTAGAATGGAATGAAACAACTGAATTAAAATCTAATTTAAAAATTCATTATTGGGATATTATTAATGTTGTTGATAGTAAAAAAAAAGAAGATGAAATTTATTATAATTGTATGCATACAGATTGTAAGATGAAGGTTAAATCATATTTAGAATTTAATAATATTAAATATTGTTTTTGCACTCGGCATTTGAAAGATAAGGAAACTCTCACTTATCATATATTTGAACCTTATTCAGAATCAAAATTCAATACTAACCAAATATCAGATAAATGTTGTGATCTATGTGAAACTGACAATAGTTCTAATCGTAAAAAAATATTATATTCTAATACTAATCTAAATACTACATTATGTACGAAACATTATAAACAATTAATAACAAAAGCTATAAACGCACAGAAGAAGATAATTTCATTTAAGAAATCCAAAGTAAAAGATTTAACAACTAATGATTTAAAATTACAATTAATAAAATGTCTAGATGCTAGAAAAGATATTTTACTACAAAATATAGACATAGTATTAATAGAGAATCAACCAACATTTAAAAATCCTACAATGAAATCTGTATCTGATACACTATATACGTGGTTTATGATTCGTGGTATAGTAGATAATAATATTAATAATTCAACGATAAAAGAGATTAAATTTATATCACCGTCTAATAAATTAAAAGAGTTCAATACAGAAACAATAGACACTGCAGAAGATAATCAAAAATATAAAATAACTAAAAAATTATCAATAGAAAATACTAAAACAATATTGGCTTCATATGGATTAAATGATTCCATTAGTAGAATTTTATCATTTGATAAAAAAGATGATTTGGCTGATAGTTTTTTACAAGGATGGTATGTATTAAACTCTATTTACAAGGATAAACTATATACAGAATGGCAGATATTATATGCTGATATTAAATTAAATATTCGTACAGATGTAGAACAAATTACAGATAATATAATAATAAATAAGAGTAAGACTAAAACCAAAACTAAAATAAAAATTATTAAATCAGATATTTTAGATTTACGCACTGAATAAATTAGATACATATTAATTTATTTGAATCTAATTTAATATGTATCCGATCACCAAATATCATTATTTGATTTGTTACTAGATTATATTTATTAATAGTTGTAAAATCAATATCCATATTTTGTTTAATCTGATAATGTGCTAAATATTGTTTAATTTCTGTCTGATATCCAATCATACAACTATTATCTCGTGCCATATCGTTAGTAAATATAAATGCTTTTGAATATAAGGTAGCATATAACCAGAATAGATCATCATCTAAATTGAAAGGTGTAAATAATATTTTTAAATATTCACTATTATATAGTTGTTTAATTTTAGATTGATGTCTTTGATGTATAATTAATAAAATATATTTATCTGTTTTTTTAATAATTTTATTAATTATCTTATTCAGATAATTAATATTCAATTCCCCACTATTCATTGTATTATAAAATCCTACATTCCCACCATCAATAACCATATTAAAATCATAATTTATTAATAAATTATTTAATTCTATAAATCTATGTTTAATATTTAATATCTCCTTTTGATTAATAATTAATCCATTGTCTGTCCGATGATTTACTTCTAGAATCTTTTCTGTTAATAGATCTATAATATCTTGTCTAACATTATCATTTATTATTTCTAATTTTAGTAATTGATTACAACACGAACATACATTAATAGATTTTAAAACAGTACATTGATGTTTAACATAGTATCTATAAACAATAGGTAATAATTGTATATCAATTATATTAATATTTTTTAATATATTTAATATTAATTTATCATCAGAATATTGGATAGCAATATCTAACAAATCATAATATATTGTCGGACTTATTATAATTAGATTTTGTTCTGTTTGATGTTTTAACTCTATAATAGGGAATTTTTCTATTATATGATTAATATATGGATTATCTACTAATTGAATATCTTTTAGTGTATTAATGATTGTATTTATTTCTGTATATTTTAATTTTAATAGTTTGATATTTTCATTATATAAACGTGTTTTATAATTAGATTCTTTAATTAATCGGTTAGACTTAATTATTTGTATATTTGCATTACTAAATTGTGCGTATAATTTTTTAATTAATTCATAATCTTTAGATTTAAGTAAATATTCAAAAATAGGAATATATGAAGAAGTTTTATGAACTGTATATTTATTAATTAATTCAATAGCAATAGTTGGATTAGAATACACAACAGAACAATATATTTTAACTAATGATATAATATGTCCGTCTGTTAGAATATCATCAAATGTAGCTATTAAAATATTTAGATCAATATTTATTTTTAGATTAGTATCAGAAATTAGATCAGGATAATATATTATGTTAGATATTAATTTTAGTATTAAATGTAAATTATTAGTAGATATATTAATGTCATTCAGATAATTAATTATAATGATTAGATCATTTTTATCAATTAATTCATTATCTGTTTGTTTAATATATTTAGTTAAGATATCCATTATGATTAAAATTTTATTATTATTATTATTAGTTGTTAAATGTTTATTTATCAATTTTTTAATTAATATTAGAGCGTAAGCGATAATATTAATTAAAAAATTAATAAGCTGTTCCTTATCAATTTTTTAATTAATATTAGAGCGTAAGCGATAATATTAATTAAAAAATTAATAAGCTGTTCCTTATCAATTTTTTAATTAATATTAGAGCGTAAGCGATAATATTAATTAAAAAATTAATGCATTGTTCTGCATCAATTTTTTAATTAATATTAGAGCGTAAGCGATAATATTAATTAAAAAATTAATGCATTGTTCTGCATCAATTTTTTAATAATCTATATTTCATATAGATTATTAAAAAATTAATAAGCTGTTCCTTATCAATTTTTTTAATTAGTGTATAAAAACGCGTGATAATTATTATGCTAATCCATAATAATATTTTATTTAATATTTTATTAAATAAAATATTATTGTATTTTATATGGAAACTTCTTTAGAAATAATATTTTTTAACAAAGATTTAAAATCTCCTAAACCGTTCCCTAAATTGTATAGATTAACATCTACAAATTATAAAGAATATTTATATAGTATTAATTTTGATTTAGATTATATATTATTAAATGATGATAAAATAGATATAACTATAATATTATATTATTTAAAATATTTATGTATAGGACTTTTTAAATTAAAAACAACACATCCAGATATATTTAATATTTTGATGATAGAATTACACAGATCTGAAATTATTATTTCAGATGTATTTGAATTATTATATTTTTTATTATCTATTATAATATCTAGAATAGAGGCTAAATTTAAAAATTTAATATGTTTTATAATAAAAAATATATATTATAACTCAGAATTAGAACTATTATTAGGTTTTATAGAAAAATATAAATTATATAAAATTGTAGAAAAATGTATTTTATCAGGATATACTTTTATTTATACAAAAGGAACTGATTATAGCCTTACGGCAGAAAATCAAAAAATAGAGGAACAGAATTTAGTAAAAAAAAGTATATTAGAAAAATGTAGACAACTATTTAGACAAGAATTATTGGTGGAAATATCACAACCAGACATATCACAATCAGACATATCACAACCAGACATAAAATCTCATTTACCAATAATCTTTTTTAATAAACTGTTTAAACCTATATCTCTTAAATCTAGATTGTATAATTTTACATCAACTAATTACGAAGAATATCAGAATAGTTTTTATTTAGATTTTAATTTTATGCTACAAATTGTAAATCCAGATAGTGATATAATAAATATAAATTATTTTTTATATTTTTTAAAAAATTTATGTAAAGGACTATTTAGATTAAAGAAAAAACATCCAGAAATATTTATTCGTTTGATAATAGATATATTTAAATCTGAAATTTTAATTACAAATATATATGAATTATTATATTTATTATTATCTAAAATAATATCTGAAACAGATCCTAAATTTAGATCTTTAATATGTGAAATTATAAGAGATATCTATAATGATGAAGAAATAGACTCATTATCACGTTTTATAGCAAATAATAGATTATATACGCCTGAAAAATGTAATCTATCAAAATATAATTTTAGTTATAAAAGAAAACTAAATCCAGAGTTAGATTATAGTTTAGTAATAGATGATATTAAAAATAAATGTAGATATTTATTTAGATACAGTTTAGAAATAGAACTATTACAACATGACATGATAGATGAACGCGCAATGACAGAATCAGATATAACAAAAATTATGTATAAACAAGTAATAATTGAATCAACTATACCTGAAATTAATAATCAAACTGGCGGAGTAATAGATTATATTCCATCAACTAAAAAATGTATAGTACAATTAGATCATCCTTATATAAAAGAGTTTGAATTGATTGAAACAATAGAAATAGATTTAGATAAATTAATTGATATAGAAAGTCCATCAAAATTAGCAGATTCTATTAAACGAGTATACTCGTATGATTATAAAGTAGATGAAGAAATGGCAACAGAATTAAAAGAGATACAAAGAAAATATCCAGATACAAATAGTCAATACGGTGAAATAGTATTATTTTTATTAATAACAGAAAACGAACTACACGATGCTTTAAAAAAATTATATGATAGACCACCAGATATGATTATAGAATATGCAAAAAATATTCAATGGATAAAAAGAAAAATAAAAAATTTAGTTGGATTTCAACAAGATATATTAAAGCATGTGTCACCTAAAATTATTGAAATATACAATAAAGTAAATTTATATACTATTTATGATCTACAATTAGATGTAGTTAATAAATATTTAAAATATACACAAAAATATATGAATATAAAATCTAAATTAAATTAAGAAAACTGTATTATTAATATTATATAATGGCTTCACTTAAATTTTCTAATGTATTTAACAGATCAAACTTTCAATCTTTCCTAAGACCTCTCATATATAGTAATATATGATAGATACTCCATAAAATATGATTTATACAATAGAATATCGTATAATTGATTAGTTAGTATTAATTCATTACGGATAGAATCATATACATAAAAATTATATAAGGTTTATTTCTTTATCACTCTCAATATAATAATTTAATTTATCTATTATTGTATAAGTTAATCCACCTATTTGATTTTTATCTGAATTTTTAAAATATTATATTACTTTTATAAATATATTTATTTAAAATTGCTTTTATACATATTTAGTTATATATATATATATTATCTAAAAAAATTGAATTTTTTTAGATAATATATCTGTATTAATAACTGTATTATATCCAATAATCGCTGAATACATTTCAAGCAATTCATCCAAAATGATTAGTGAATATATTTTGCTACAAAAATCAACAATTCCCTTTAAACCAAACCCTCATTATCAAATTGATGTTGTTCCTAAGTTATCAAAAGAACATATACCTAATGTATTTTATAAGAGTCCGTCACTTATAAGTACAATGATAAAATTAAGTTCCGGTCTTGATGTACTATCCATCAAATATAAAGTGTCAGACGAATGCCGTCTTTGGTTTGATTGCGAAGCTTTATGCAAAAATAGTGTTGTAAAGTTTATTGTTAGAATTTACGACTCAGAAGATCGTTCATATCTTGTATATTTTTCTCAGACACATGGAGACGAAGATGATTTTGATCAACTTATGATAAATCTATCACATGAGCTAAAAATTCCATTTAATAAAAAAATCGTTTAATATAAAAGATCTTTTTATGATGGAAGCTAGTGAAGTGATTGATTCCATTCTTTTACCATCACCATTTGAACCATTTGAACCATTTGAATTTTGATAACAAAAATCCTGTATCTAGAATAAATACTATTAATTATTTTAATCTGATTTAATCTAGTAATTTATAAACAATTGAAACTTCATAAAATATTTATAACTTCGTTATAAATATTTTATTTCGTCCGAATCATTTAATAAAAAATTGAAACTTCATAAAATATTTATAACTTCGTTATAAATATTTTATTTCGTCCGAATCATTTAATAAACAATTATGGCGAAGCCATAATTGTTTATTAAAAAATTGAAATGTTCCATCCTAACTTTTTATAAATTATGTTCGGTTTCACCGAACATAATTTATAAAAAATTGAAACTTCATAAAATATTTATAACTTCGTTATAAATATTTTATTTCGTCCGAATCATTTAATAAACAATTATGGCTTCGCCATAATTGTTTATTAAAAAATTGAAATATATTTTATTTAAACCTATATCAAAATAAAATGAATACACTAATAAAAAATAAAAATGAACTCTTCAAACATGATAATATATTCGTTCATATTTCGGATTATTATATGTAGTATTATATTTTGTGTTGGTATTTGGGAAGCAATTATTGCTTTTTCTAATCAAAATCTTGATACATTGAAATCAAATGAAGTTGAAGCATATGTTTTTACAACAATCAAATCAATAATTAATATAATTACTAGTTTAGTTGGATCTTGTCTAACATGCTTATCAAATGTAGAATCATCTCAATCAAAATCAAATGCTGATTCTCAATTATCAATGATTAATCTAGGAATAAGTATATGGGGCATTGTAATGTATACAAATATGAAATTAAATTCTGATATTTATGGACCATTCCGTATAGTTATCTATGTTGAATTTATTATAATGATGGTAGTATTATCGTTATTTGGATTTATTATTATAATATCTTGTTGTGCTTGTATTATAATGCCATTTATTACAGAAGACAACAATACCAAAAATAATATTACTGCAAAAAAATCTAATCCTATTATTGAAAATGATGTTGTTGTAGATATTAAATAATTGTTTATAATAATTTGTTTTATCTAATGCATATTAACATTACATGCTACAATAATTTTTCTTTAATTTTTATTTAAAAAATATTAATTACTAAATAACTAATTTATTATATATACGTTATCTCTTATTCCTTACGTCAATTATATTAATTTTTATCCAATAAAATATTGATTTTTTTTATCTAAATATAAACTGTTATTAATTATATATATATATATATAATTATAATGGATAAATTATTGGCACAATTTGATGAATTATCTAAATATGAACGAATTAAATTTTTACATGATGCTTCTATACGAGATCCATCTACTAAATTTATAGCAAAAAATCTATTAAAGAAAACAAGTTTAATTAAGAATAAATATGATTTACTGATATCTAATTATAAAATTTGCTTAGAAAATTATCTAAATAAAGTTAAGAATGATTTATATCATAATAGTCTATTTGCAACAGATCGTTCTTATAGAAAAAAAATAATTAAACGTAGTACATTAAATACAAAATGTAATAATGATATTAATAAAGCATTGTATGAACTATATAATTTAATCAATAATGATCAATCAATTATTAATCATAAAATTAAAAATATTACAATATGTGAACGTTTAATTGACTTCTTTATAAAACATGATGTAAATTATTGTTTAAATTTTGAAACAATATATACATATAGTAATGATGATAATATATTAATTAATAAATTTTATGATAAATCATTATATACGATTATTAGATTATTATTAGATAGTAATTATTTTGACTGGATTGAATACACTCATATTCAATCAAAATATAATATAATATTTCTAGATGATTTAATACAACTACTAGAAAATAGATCAATAATTGATCTAAAAAATATTAAGTATGAAGATTTAGAGGATAATCTCTATGATATAATAGAATTAGATAGTGATTATTATGAAACTATTAATTTTAATGATGTATTTGAGATAATATATTATAATCATTCTAAATATAAAATCATAATAAATCAAATGGAATATGATTCTGATTCAAGTGATTAATCTCAATTATATATACTAATATAGAAAACAAATAAATAATCAATTAAAAAACATAAAATGGAAAAAATACCAATTGCTTATCCAATATTAGATCAATCAACTGATTTATCTATTACGAATATTATATTTGATGTAGATTATGATTTTGTAATTAAATATAAAGTAGATAATTTTATTGAAATCACGTTAAAAAGATTATATATAGTTTATCAACAATTAATTACAAAATCAAACATACCATTAAATAGATTGTATAAGTTAATTATTAATAGTTTAAACAAAGAACCAAACTATCTAATTGATATAAATGTAGATGAAGATATTAAATTAGATATTAACTTTAATAGTGACATGATAGATATTAATCAACAGATCATACTAGTTAGGCAATCAGATATAAAAACTACAGAACTATTATTAGTAGATAAGGTAAAGGAATTAGAAAAAAGAATAGAATATATAGAAACAAAATTATTTAAAAAAAAAGGAAAGCAATTGTATATAATGTAGATAAAGAAGATAAAATTCAATTAAAAATATGAATATTAGTTTTGATATTAAACAACAACCAGATTCAATGTATATTAATGAAACAGGATTATATTCATTATTATTCTCATCTAGAACTGCAAAAGCTAAAAAATTTATTAAATGGATTAAAAAAGAAGTTTTACCAGATATGAGACGTTCTAATATCTATTCTACAGATGAAGAGATAACTAAACTGCTACAAAAGATAAATGTATTAGAAACAAAAAATAAACTACTACAAAATGATTTAAAAGTAGAAAAATTTCCAGATGGAGCAATGGTATATATCATAGAAGAGCTAGACATTGATAATGAGATATACTATAAATTAGGTAAAACTGAAGATATGAATAAAAGAATTCAAATACATAATACACATTCTATACATAATAAGAAAGTAGTACATTATGTAGAATTAAAATGTCCTTTACAATTAGAAACATGTATTAGAAGTATGTTATATAAATATAGATTTAAAAATAGGAAAGATTATTTTAAATGTAGTCTTACTAGGATTAAACGTGCTTTTAATGCATGTATAAATGGTATTCAATGTGTAGAAGATCAAGAAGGCGGAAATAATAAATATAAAATAACTTATTATGAAAATATACTAAATGACATATATAAACAAATCAATCTATCTAGTATATTATAAATTGTTATTAGTATATTAATCAATTATGGAATTACCAACACAAATAATAGATGATTATTGGATATTTCACGGTAGTCTAAATTTTATTAGTTTAGATGTAGGTAAATGGATGTTATTTTATCATAAATCAAAATTAGATAATAAATGGCTAGAAATATGTAATTTATTTGACAATAATAAATTATTAGGTGTAGATTTTTTAAAGTGTTCTACATCATTATATAATCCAAGAAGTAGTGATAATAATTATGGTGTTATTATATTATATTGTTCTGATTCTCAAAATAAAGAAAGGATTATGAATATAGGTAATAATATTATTTTATATATTCAAGATTATACTAATGAATATATATACTATAAGACAGATAAACAAACTACTAATGGAACATATGCAACTGAATCAAATTTAAATTATTTGTATAAACTAAATATATCAAAGGATTTATTTTTAGATTAATTTTTAGATACTAACAAAACCACAGAATGGTTTTGTTGAATTAATTATTTTTATCTAATAACTATACAATGGATTTCTAAATTAATTTTTGAATCAATATAAAAAATTGAAATGTCCCATCCTAACTTTTTATTAAATCATTATGCTTACGCATAATGATTTAATAAAAAATTGAAATGTCCCATCCTAACTTTTTATTAAATTATTATGCTTACGCATAATGATTTAATAAAAAATTGAAATGTCCCATCCTAACTTTTTATTAAATTATTATGCTTACGCATAATGATTTAATAAAAAATTGAATACACTAATTTTTAATAAATAATTTTTTGTAAAATTTGTCTCTCTCTCTCGCTATATGATTATTATTCTAAGTTAAATTAAGTTAAAATTAAGTTAAAATAAGTTAATTTAACTTAAAATATAATATAATATAATATATTATAAGATGTTATACACGTGCTATAGATGTAATAAAGAATTTAATCAAAAATCTAACTATAATTATCACTTAAATAGAAAGAATCCATGTAAAAATAATAATAATATTGTAGATACTAATAATATTGAAATAATACAAAACTTAAATAATCCATCAAATTCCATTAATGATACATCAAATTCCATTAATGATACATCAAATTCCACCAATAGATTAAGTTGTAAATATTGTAATCGTGTATTTACACGTAGTGATGCGTTATTATGTCATACTAGAAATAGATGTAAAATTAAAAAAGATAAATATACATTATTAGAAGAAGAAAATAAAAAATTAAAAGAAGAAAATGAATTATTAAAAAAACAATTAATATTATCACCAAAAACTAAATCAAAAATAACTATAGAAAATCAATCCAATATAGAAAATCAAACAAATATAACGCAAATAAATAATATAACAATTAATTTTGGTGATGAAGATATGAGTAAATTAACGGAAGAAGAAATATTAACATCATTAAAATCATTATCAAAATGTTTTCAAACCTTTGTAAAAACAGTACATCTAAATAGTAGATTACCAGAATATAATAATATATTAATTAATAATATGCGTTCTAACTATGGCTATGTAATAGAGGATAACAAATTTATTATCAAAGATAAGAATCAAATAATAGCTGATTTAATTAGTATGCGCGTAGATGATTTAGAATCTCTTAGTATTGATTATAGAAATAAATTATGTTCTAGAGAATTATCTTTTATTAAAGATATTATAGAATTTTTAAGAACTGCTTATATTGAAACTGAAGATATTAATGGGAATATAGTCAAAGGAGAAAAGAATTCTGCTAGAAAATTAAAAGATATTTATAAACAATTATTATTTATGTTATATGATAACAAAGAT
>Ga0214921_10010445_pt1 | contig 11479 bp, 16 predicted proteins | sample LL1505_MetaG_FD_177992 | JGI IMG/M metagenome (GOLD analysis project Ga0214921, IMG submission 177992) | Freshwater microbial communities from Lake Lanier, Atlanta, Georgia, United States - LL-1505 | ecosystem: Environmental > Aquatic > Freshwater > Lake | place: USA: Georgia | collected...
GATAGTGCCGACTTACTTGGCGAAGTATTTACTTATTGTGTAGTGTTTGTTTACTTATTTATGTATGTTGATTGTTGTAGGTTGTTAGTGACAACAATCATCTTAGCCACTTACTTACATAATCGTAGTCATATCTTCTAACACTTACATCATATGATTTGAAACTCTTATGATTTCGTTTGAAAGTGTCAGGAAATATCATTATTTCTGGATACTTCATATACATTTTTGAAGCGTATAAAGTAGTTATTGGTTCAGTTACTCTTAAATCACAACTCTCGTATGGTGTCACGCCCTTAAAAATATTAAATTTTCTTGTACCAATGAACTGTTCTATTAAATGATTTTTTTCAGAATGAACTGCAAACATAGCATGATGATGACATTTAAGAAGTGATTCATTCTTGTGATATTCATCTGTAAACACATAAACGATAGGCTGTTTATATTTTGCCGACTGATATTTAAAATTTCTATATTCAAATAATTCAGGTAACAAGATTCTCATGTGAAAATTCTTGTAATATCGTTCTATTGATATTGCATCTCTTGACCATGAATTCTTATAAGTCAGCGTGAAATGATACAAAGTATAATTTTCTACATACTTAAGCTGATAAAACTTGTCACATATACCGATTCGTTCTTTATCAGTAATTATTAAATGTTGATAAAGAAGTGGCTTCGCTTCTGTCCTGAATTCTTCATATCTTTTGTGTTTATATGAAAGATAACGAAGCCACTCTTTATACTGATTCTGATAATGTGATGAATATCGGTATTCGTTGTTATTTGGTATTAGTTGATTTGCCATAGGTAATACAAATTGAATGTATTATTCAAATAAGTGAAATCGGCATGGTTCAATCGGAATTCACAGCCTTACTTTTATTTAGTTATTTTTGATGTCAGAAGATGACATCTATACCAAAAAGATTCGGTATAAATCAGAAGAATTTATCTAATGTATTTGGTTCTTCGTTGATTTCTTGATTCTGGCAAACTTGATTTGGTAACTTTCTCTGTTGTCGGCGTTCTTCTCTTTCATCAAGTTTTTTGCCATATAACTGATACCAATCTTGATATCGTTGTTTCTGTGTGTCATCAAATAATCGGCCAGAACTCTTGAAATGACGCCATAACCGCTTCTCGCCCTTACTCATATATCTTTCTCTTTCTTTATAAATTAACTAAACCTACGCTGTTTTCTAGACTTTCGGTATCAAACACTCATTTTGATATGTATTTACTGATACCGAAAACTGTTGTTTCATTGTTACCACATTGTATAGTTACCAAAACATCAAGTTACTTGGAATTTCAAACTATGAAAATTCAATTCGTTTGGTATTCCAAACACTATTTCTGTTATCTCTAATCTAACATTTTGGTATGAAGAAATTCAAGCTTTTTTAGGTATAAATGAACAAGTTTGCCAAGTGGTATCTATCTCGTTTGATACCAGATAATTCTGATATATGATTTATATTGATTATTAATTCTGGTAGTAATTATCACTATGAAATCAATCAAAGAAGGTTCAAAAAGTGCACAGAAAGCTAGAGAACTTTTAGCACAAGTTCGTAGTGGCAAACTTGGTCAATCACTTAAGGCAAACGAAGTAATAGATTCAAGAAGTGGGCAAATCGTTACAGTAGAAGAATATGGTTCTGTATCAGTAGATTTTGCTGTATCTGAAATAACAACGAGTTGGCGTAAAACAAATGAAGCAATCATTGAAACAGCAGAAATACTAAAAAAATATCGTCAATCATCAAACTGGCAAGATGTAAGAACAAAGTTAGTTGATGAAGTAATGCCTAAATCTACTGTTGATTACTTATTAGCTATATCAGCAAATGATGCACTAATGAATCGTAGATATACGGCAAAACTACCTAACGAGTTACTCAAAATTTATCATCTATCAATATTGTCAGCTGATATTCTTGAACCAAAGATAAAAGCGAATCAAGTTCATCCTAAATTAACGACATCAGAAATTAAAGTTTGGACGAAACGAATCAGTAATAGAAGAAAACCACATCTCGCTAAGGGTTTTGAGAAAGAAGCATCTTCTGTTACTTTTACATTACAAATCACGATACCTTTTGAGAATCACAAATCTAGAGCAAAACAGATAAAGAACTCTGTAAAAGAGATGTATAGTGAAGATGATTCTGTTGATGTCGTTCTTGGTGAAAAAATAAAAGCAAATTATTAATATGTCTAATCTTGAATTAAAGAAGAAAGCTGAAAATCTTATAAAAGATAAGAAATGGGATTTTTATCTCATTTATTTATTTTTTTATACAAAAACTGTTACAGATTCAAATATTCAAAAAAAAGTTTATTCAGGTTACACAAAAAAAACTTTTCATGTTTCTCAAGAGTCATTTAATAATATAAATTTTGAAATTGGTGGTTTTGTTGACATTTCAGAAGACGGTTACTTTCAAAGTGTTGTTCTTTATATAAATTCAAAACTTCTTTTACATATCAAATATGAATTAGTTGAATCAGCAGAATATTTTGAAATTGATAAATATAAAATTTATTCAGTTGAAGAATTTCATAACGATTCTTTAATAGATGATCTTTTAATCAGGTATTACAAATATTTTGAACAAAAAAAAATACAAAATGAACATGAACAAAGAATTACTAATGATATGAAATATAAAAATAAATTCACTTTTGACTAAAAATTTCTATGAACGAAAATGAAATAATTCAAAAGATTGTTGAAAAGAGAATAGAACGAGTTTCAGAACTTGGTTTACAAGTAGACTTTCAGAATCTTCTTTTTAAGAAATGTGTTGAATATTGGCCAAACTGGATAAAAGATAACAACAACAAAAGTTGGAAAGATACATTATTTTCTATTTGTAATATTTCATCAATTGTTGGTTTTGATAGTTCACACAATAAAGATTCCAAATTTGATAGTTGGACAAGAATACGATTTAATGATGAAACAGAATACAGATTTGTTATTGAGGATTGGTCATGGGGTATTGATAACTCTTGTAAACACAGTAATTTTCATTTTTTTGTTAATGGTATTGAAGTTATTGCGTTTAAACTTTTCACTTCTGTTGAGGAATGGGCTGAAAAAGAAGTTGACGAAGTTATAAGTTTTAAAGATTCAGATTGGATCTTTAAATTTAAAGATTTTGTTAAGAATGTAAAAGTAGCTGAAGATAACCTTGATTCACTCATTAAGAAAAGTGACGCTGATGAAGAATCTAAACAATTAAAAGACAAATTTCACATATCTGATGATGAAGTTAAAAACTTTTCAATTAATACTAATTCAGATTCAACAAATACATCATATGAATTAGGTAAAAATGTTGGTAAATGGTTAAAAGATGTTATAAAAAAATAAAATGAACGAAAAAATTAAAAATCTTGAAGATTGTATTGATGAATGTCTGAAATGGCATGACGATACTTTTAACGAACTTAACGAATCACAAAAAACAGAATTTATAAGATTAAAAAATTTAGTATCTTCTACGAAAAATTTTTATAAACAAGTTCTTGATATTGATAAAGATGAATCTTGGTTGTCTAAATTTATTGATAATTTCTTTGGTAATATTTTTAATAAAACACAAAGATTAGTTATTCTTCAAATTGAACGAGATTTTTATACTGCTGATATTTCGTTAATTTTCATGTATAAATTCATTCATTTTGAAAAAAAATGGATGAAATTAGAAGATTCTAATAATAAAAATAGTGATTTACTTAATGAATATCGATTAACTTATCATTTATATAATTTTTATATCGAAGAAAAAATATTTAAACTTTTGACTAATCAGAAGTCAAATTTTCTTCCGAGAACTTTTTTTAATCTATTTGAAAGTTGATTTCAAAAAAAATTCTGTCGAATAAGTATTCATTCGGTCATTACTTCATCTACAACAAAAACAAATGTTTTGTTCTTGGTGATTCAGATAATAATGACTTTATGATCATCAAAGATTTAGATGAAGATGTTGAATGTTCAATGTATCAAGAATCAAATCGTTTGAATTACCAAATAAAACATATACAAAATCTTACTTCTACACTATCAAAGAAACTCTATCAGCCCTCTATTTGTTCATTTAACTTATCTTCTAATCAAGTTAGTCAAATCAAACAGAATTCAAAAGATTCAACACATATCTTCTTTACATCTTATGAAAATAATCTGGTGATTGGTTCATTAGATATTCGTGAAGATGAACGAATCTTTGATTTCTTACAATTACCTTACAAAGTGAATACATTGACTAGAAAACTCGTATTCACAGATACATTTCATCGTGTTGTAGGCATAGATAATTACTTCGTCACTATCAGTCAAGGTGATTTCGTATCGTTTGAATCTGTTAAGAATAATCACACTATCGTTTTACAAGAACAACAAATTTAAAAGTTGTATTGCAACTTATTAAGTGCTTTTTTCATTACATCTATTGTGTTGCCACCACTATACAAACCATAAGTAATTGATTTCTTCTGATGACCAACAATATCAGCAGTTACATTTTCTGTAATTCCAAGATTCTCCATTTTTGTTGTAAAAGTTTTTCGTATTGAATGAAAACTTTTCACACGACCATGAAAATCTAAACTTTCTTTTAAATTTTTAAATTTTTTACCAAGTTTGTTTGAACGATTACTGTATTTGTTTGGAATTAAACCAGAAAATACATATTCATCTTCTGATAAATCTATCATTTCTGACAAAAGTTCTTTTATTTTCTTATGAAGCGGAATTGTTCTTTCGCCCGCTTTTGTTTTTGATTGAGTAAATGTGATTGTTTCATTTTTTAAATTTAAATCATCACATCGTAGAGAACATAATTCTTCAATTCGTGCACCTGTGTAACTTGCTATTTTTATAAGATTTGCTAATTGAACATCATCTTTTTTAGCCTTCTCATATAACGATTTAAGTTCGTTATCTGTAAACGGTTCATATGGTGTTTGTTTGTTTACTGACTTTGAATTTGGATTACGACTAATTCTATATTCGTGTGGTATTACGAAAGGATTTACTGTTGAACTATCTAAAACATTCGTATCTCGTAAATATCTATAAAAACTTCTGCCAGCATGAAAAATTCTTGTTATTGATGATGCAGATAAACCTTCTATATTTAATTCTGATTTTCCATTCTTTCTCGCCCAAACTGTTAATCTTTTCTCATTTAAAAAATCAAGTGTTGGACAAAAATCTAGGACTATTCTTAAATCTGTTTCTTGTTGTTTGATTGTTTTTTCTTTCAACCCTCTTTTTTTCTGAAAATCTAGCCACTTTGAAAAATACTCATCAGATAATTTTGTTTCATTTTTTGCTATTTTCTTAAAAATATCTTTTGCAACAACTCCGTATTTTTTCTCAACTTTTTCAGATTCTTCATCTATTTCATCTTCTACAATCTGCCCTTTTGTCTTTAATAGTGTTCGTAGTTGTAATGCTGAATCTATAACTTTATTTGATGAACGAATTCGTGCATCTTTAATTTGTTTCTTCCAATCGGCGACATATAACGAACAGATAATTCTGGCTTCGTTTTCATCTTTTGAGTTTGTTGTTTTAAAAAATCTGAAGGTCCCTAACTGTTCTCTCACATCTTCAGGCACAGTTAAAACACAATAGTAAGTATTGTGTCGTAACAATAAATGTTTCGGTACAAACTTTTTTTTCTTTTTCATTCAAATTACAAATAATGAATAATTTGAACAATCCTACAACTTTAAATGTATGTAGTAAAAATATGTAGTAAATATTTATCTTTTTACTTTATATTAAATTTGTAAGTTTAATCATAAGTATATGATTTTATTAAAAAATTTATACAAATTTACTAATTTATAAAGTGTTGGCGGAGAGGGTGGGATTCGTTTCTTATTGTAAAAAATCTATAATAATCAATATAATCAAGACTTTAAAAGCAATATATGTAGTAAATATATGTAGTAAAAATTGCCAAATATCTACATTAAAACTAACATTCAAGTACCACTTTACTTGGAGATAGATTATGACAAAAGTAGGTCTTTTAGTTAGATGTTCAACCAATCAACAATCAACTACTTCTCAAAAAGAAGCATTGTTAGATTACTGTAAAAAACAGAACTATGAAGTGATAGAAATTTATGAAGATTTTGGCGTTAGAGGTAAAGCAAAAGAAAAACCAGCAAGAGAAAGACTTCTTGAAGATATTAAAAGAGGCAAAATCAACAAAATCTGTGTTTTTTCAATCTGTCGTATATCTCGTTCAGTAAGTGATTTAGTATCTTTTCTAGATACGATTGGTAAGTTAAATTGTTCTCTTTTTATACTTACTCAAAATCTTGATACAGAAAGTTCATTTGGTAAAAGTATCTTCTACTTCTGTTCAATTATGGCTGATTTAGAAAATAATCTTCAATCAGAACGAATTCGGGCGGGTATAGAAGCACGGAGAAAACAAGGTCTACAAGTTGGCAGAAAATCATCACGAACAGATGGTATGACTGAAGCAATCAAAATCATGATTGAAAAAGGTGTTGGCGTAAGAGAAACAATGAGAAAACTTCAAATCGGTACGAAATACTATTACGAAGTGGCAAAGTCAATGAACAACGAAGGTGTTATTCACTAATAAACACTATTAATAGCGTTGTTTTAACTGTTTTTTGACTGTTGTAATATCAGAATGTCAAATTGAATAAAAACTCAATAGGCGTTCTCGGATGCAACTTGAAAAAATTCAAAAATATCAATCTTGGGTAAAAAGCCAACAAATACCCAAGAGAACGATAAAAGAATCAGCATTAATAGATTCAAAACTTCGTAAAGAGTTACAACAAGAATTTGATAAGTTAAGAACTATGAGTGTTGCAGAGTTCAACTTATATCAAAAGTATTTTGAAGTTCGTGATTTTCTTGAGACGACATCACAAGAAGATATAGATGAAGTCAAATCGTTAATTTACAAACCTAAATCTATTGATGACTATTTGACGATTGAACCAGAAGTTATCTATGTCAAAGAACAATTTGAATTACCAAACACAAATATTCATGGTGAAACTACAAAACGATTCATAGAAACAAATTCAAAGTATCAAAAACACTGGCAAATATTAAGAACTCTCGTTGCATCAAATCGTAACGACTTAACACTAGGTCGTGCAATTCGTTTTCTTATTCTTGATAAAAATACAAAGAAATATATTGGTTTTCTTTGTCATAGTTCATCACTTGTAACAATCAAATGTTTGAACGAAGAACTAGGTTGGGACATAGATAAAGAATTCACAGTTGGCGGTAAGATTCAAAACACTATCAACATTCAAACTTGTGTCGGTACACAACCTGCTGGTCGATTATTTCTTCTCGGTAAATTGTGTTCTTTACTATCAATTTCAGATGTTGTATTAAACAAAATAAAAGAACTATACGGCGATACGATAGTAGAAGTTCATACAACTAGTCTATATGGTAGCGAGAAACTCACAAGTCAATACGACAATCTTCAACCGTATTTCAGTTCAAGATTAGGACTTACAGCAGGTGCAACATCATTCAAAGTCAGAGATGAACTGTATCAACGAATCAATCAATGGATTTATGAACGATATCCTGTTCAATACTTTCTATATAACATTAACAAGAAAGACGAATGGTCAAACTCACCGTATATTCGTGACAAGAAGAATAGATTACTGATTCAAGCTTATCAACGACTTGGATTTAAGAAGTCAGAATACACATCTAATCACAAACGAGGTGTATATCACTCATATATCTACAAGAATTCAAAAGAGTTTCTATGTAGTCAAATTAAAGAGAATGAACTAGTCAAAGCATTTAATAACGATGTTGAATCTCTTACAAAGTTTTGGAAATTCGGATCTTTTGGTCAAACTGATGAAATACCGTCAAACTTGCTAGAAAAATACAAAAATAAACCTGATAGACTTAAAACAGTATTAAGATTCAAGAGTGGTGTTAAAGGTCATGTAGAACACTTAAAAACTCTTGGTTATCAACTACGTAAGAATACAGATAACTGGTATAAAGAATGTAATTCAAAAAGTTATGATGTGATTAAGAAGAAATATTTGAAAGATTAAATTAATGAATAAAAAATTTAGTTCTGAATTTATTGAGAAAGAATTCTTACTTCTTTGTTCACCATCTGAACTCTTAGAATATTTTGACAACATTAGTAAACAAATAATACAACGAGAAAATCCATTTTCAACAACAAAAATAAGTGAAAATATTGAAAACGCTCTTTATAACAAAAACGATAAAAAAGTAGATTTTGCTCTTGCAACAATATGTAATGACAAAACTCTAGAAAAAATATTAGAAAGAAATAATGATGATCCGAAAATACTATCAGCCGCTTTAACAAATAAAATTGCTGTTAATGGTTTTTTTTCTGCACCAAAATGGTTACAAAGTCGTTTTGAATCAATCATAAAATCTGGAATAGATGAACAAATAATAAATCTTTTTTCAAACATTTCTTTACCAAGTGAAATTGTTGAACAAACTTTATTAAGAGAAAATGTAACAAAAGAAATCAGTGATAAAGAATATCTTCAAATTATCTGGCACTTGCTTCACAATTCTTGTATTTCAAAAGAACCAGAAGATAGATATGACTATGATTTAAGTCAACATAAAATAATTCAAGCTTGTTGGAATCTTTTACTTATACTTCCTGTAAATCTTGGTACTGCATCAGTTTTACAACAAATGATTACAAATTTTCAAGAAATTGAAATTCCTTATTCGTTTTCAGAAAAACTGAATATTGAAGAATCTGATTGGTCGAAAAAATCTTTGAATCAACAACAAGAATTTTTAAAGATTGTTTTTGATAGATGGGTTCAATCAAATGATGATAGTGATTCTAGTTGGAATTACTTTAATGAACTAAGAAAGTTAATTGTTACAAAAATTGATTCATACTATCTTCTCAGACATGAAAATTTTCTTTTGAGTAGAAATGATTCTTCGATAACTCAAGGTTTCTTTTCTTCTATTAAAGAAAATAATTTTTCTGAAATTGATGAAAAAAGTATCAAAAAATACTTTGAAAAATACGGTCGAGATTTCTTAATTGGTCTTATATACGGTGACCAGATTTATCTTAAATCGAATAGAAAAGTTGGAAAAATCATAAGTGATTTAATTTCAAATTTTAAAGATGATGAAGTTATAGATAACTACGAAACTATTCATAGTCAAAACAAAATGAGATTTAACTATCTCAAGAACTCAAAAGAATCTGATAAATTTATCAATGACATATATGATTTTGATGATGATACGAAGAATCACCATGATGATTCAATTGAATCTATCAATATCAGTATTACAAAACTTCGTGAAAAAATCTCAAACTCTGAAAATTTAACAACAACTATTGTTAGAGAAGATATTCAGTTGTTATCAAAACAAATTGAATTGTTAAATCTAAAATTTGATTCGATATCTCAAAATTCTGATTCAATCTACAATAAATTAACAAATTTTTCTTCATCAATTGTTAAGAATATTGATAACATCAAAGAAACAACGAGATGGGTAGCGATAGTTGTTGTAATAACATTAATTTACATATTTTTTAGATAATTTATATGTTCTCACTATTTGATATCTTTTTTAAACAAGAAAAAAGTAAGATTGAGAATCTCGCTACTGAAGCACAATGGCTTCAAACAAGCGTTACACAAGATGAATATGAACGAGTAAAGAATCTTGATGATGACCAGTTACTTTATTCAAAAGCACATGAAAATCAAGCTATTATTCACACACGAGAAGATATTATCTTATTAGTAGCACATCTCACGAGAACAAATATCCTACTTAGATGGATAAGATTCTTACTCTTGGTTCTAATAATTATTCTTTGTTTTAAATATATTAATTAACTTATAAGAAAAACAGAATTAACGATAATTTAAAAAAAAATGACAAATGACGACAACGAAAAAATTCTTAATAATTTTTTAAGTAAGAATGTATCTACAAACGAAATTGAAAGAAGTATAAAAATTAGTCACGATGTTATTTCTTTAATTGGAAATCTTTCTGCTATTGACGAAGATAAAATTGATCCTATATTACAAGTTTCACTAATTAAGTTACGAGAATTGATTGATAAAAAACTAAATTAAATTTTTTAACTTATTTAAAACTTTTCATGTAGAAAGTAAGAAGTATTTGATGAATGATACTGAAAAAAATCTCAACTTTACTTTATGTCAGAACTATGATTTGTTAACTCATAGATTAATAGAAGAAAATAAAAGATTAGAATCAAGACCTACGCTTATATCAGTTCCTACTTTTTGTTTATTTTTTGTTTTCGGTCAATCTGAATTGAAATATGAAACTGATATATTTCTTTTTTTCTTAATCTTATCAATTTCTTTATTTTTTTTCTTTAAATACAAATACAAACCTGAAATTACATCAAATAAAGAATATATAGAAAGATGGATTAAAGAAAAAAGTATTCAAACATCTTATGTTTCTTTTTTACATAAACTTGAATCAGATTACAAAAAAAGAACAAATATATCTTTTGTTGATACGATTCAAAAAAATTAATTAACTTTTACTATAACCACTGCTAACTCACTTCGTTTTACTTCCTTCTTTACTTTCTTACTCAAATCTTCAAGATAATCGTTCATAACTGATTCTTTGAGACCATCATGTATACGAAGTGTGAAGATTGCATTTCGTTCTAGATTCTTAATTTGTTGTTCATTCATCATCAGCAAACACAGGTTCAAGTTTAATGACGGCATCACTCTCTCGTAGAATCTTAATAGCGTAGGGCGTGAGTTCAGCAATTGATAACGCTACTTGTTCATTTGTCATATCAGTTGTTAAGTCTAATGAATACTACTTATCGTTACTTTCTGTAACAAATCGTTTAAATGTTTTGATATTTGATTTTCGTGTTATTTTCATTTTTTCTCTTTTTTATTGTTAAGCCACCTGAAAAATTTCCTAGATTCTTAGGAACTGAATTATTGATTTGAGCCATGGTAAAGATTTATTAGCTAGCACTAAAATAATGTTGAATGCCTGATTGTCTTATCTGTTGAATACCTTTTAATGTGAACTCTCGTATCAATGTAGATTTTGGTATTCGTGTTTGATTGTGTATTTCATCAAATAATTCATATAAGTCAGCATCAAAACGAATCGTAAATTGTTTAGCGGTGTTTTGTTGTGGTAATTGAAACATTTTTATCCTTTCGTTAAATCAAATACAAACACTTAGCTTGATAGTGCCGACTTACTTGGCGAAGTATTTACTTATTGTGTAGTGTTTGTTTACTTATTTATGTATGTTGATTGTTGTAGGTTGTTAGTGACAACAATCATCTTAGCCACTTACTTACATAATCGTGGTCATATCTTCTAACACTTACATCATATGATTTG
>Ga0214921_10010446_pt1 | contig 11479 bp, 9 predicted proteins | sample LL1505_MetaG_FD_177992 | JGI IMG/M metagenome (GOLD analysis project Ga0214921, IMG submission 177992) | Freshwater microbial communities from Lake Lanier, Atlanta, Georgia, United States - LL-1505 | ecosystem: Environmental > Aquatic > Freshwater > Lake | place: USA: Georgia | collected 2015-05-28
CTTAATCCCCACCAGGGACGGTAGCTCAGTTGGTTAGAGCCCCGAACTCATAATCCGATGTTCCAAACTCTTCTTGAATCCCACTCTGCAAGTAAAAGCGCTGGTCAGATACATAATCTTTATCTCCTGATTGCACTTCATTAATCACAGCATCAGGGTCTGTGCACATTTGGTGCACTTCATTAATCGCTCTATCCACATTTGCAGCAACTTTTTCGCGGTCTGCCTCGAAGATATGTGTGTAGACACGCATAGTTAACTGAGCATCAGAGTGGCCTAACATCTCTTTGACCATCTTTGGCGATGCCCCAGCAGAGATTGCGATACTCGCTGCTGTGTGACGCAAGTCGTGAATGCGAATCTTTTTTACTTCAGCTTTGGCCAAGGCAGGAGCAAAGATGCGGCGGGTAAAGTTGGTATTACGCAATAAAGTACCTTCTTCTGTGTGGAATAGCGGATCATCTGGGTTCTTATCAAAAACCCATCGGTGACAAACAGATTGCAGAATGGCTGGAAGTTCTACTATTCGCCAACGATGTGATTTGGTAGTGCTCTCCTCAAGCTTGCCGTTAATCTCAACGAGGGATCGTCGAATAGTTATAGTCCCTGCAGAAACATTCAAATCTTTTACCTGAAGACCAACGAGTTCACCCCAGCGAAGTCCACAGAGCCCCAAGACAAGAATCACATCTTTGTAAAAGCCTGCGATTTCTGCGACTTTTATTAGTTGAGTCAAGGTTAAGAAATTAGTTGCAATTTCGACGGATGGAGTTGGCAGGTTTGCCTTAGAGCGTCTACCCAGTGCATCTTTAAGTGGGTTGTGTTTGAGATTCTTTCTTTTTACGGCATGATCTAACAACATTGACATTACAAGGTGAATTTTGCCGATTCTCTGCGGAGATAGATTCTTTGAAATTACCCACTTATCAAATTCGATCTGACCGATACGAATTAGGGCCACTTTCCCCCAGCGAGGTGCCAGATGGAGGCGCCAGATGTTCTCGTAATCGATGAGTGTATTTTTCTTTTTACCCTTCTTCGTCTCGAAGAAATCTTCCCAAATTTCCTCAAGATTTACTTGTGAAATTACAGGGTCGAGCCAAATCCCTTGTTTTACCTCAGTGATTACTTTTGCTTCAAATGCCTCAGCATCCTTTTTTCTAGTAAATGACTTAGCTCGCTGACGTTTTGACTCGTCACGAAAGCGAACTTGATACTTACCATTCCTTAGTTTTTTGATAGCCATTACTTGGTCTCCTCAATAAATATTCTGATAATCCTCTTACCTTCGGCCGTAAGCGCTCCACCAGCTCGTGTAACACTGGATCCATCTTTGCGCCCTGTGAGTACTCCAATCTTTCGTGCTTGTGCAAGACGCGTAGAAATAGTCTTAGGGCTAACTTGTAGTCGCTGCGCAATCTCCGATGTTGGATTTCCTGGAGTCAGTTCACACTGCTTCACATACATGTAAGACAGGCACGCATAATAAGTTGGAGGCAGGCCCTTTCTTCCAGAGGGTCCGCCACTCAACTGCAAATGCTCCCAGATGGATTTTTCATCGCGATTTGATAAGAAAGCTCGTGAAGCTTCCGAGAACCAGAGCGCCAGTAGTTCCCCAATTGTTAATTCCCTAAGTAACGTAGCAGATATCCCGCCTTGTGGAATGTCTCGACCGCGAGGAAAAGAAATTTGCAAGAGGGAAATCACAGGGTTACCTGAAACATCCTGGCCCACCTTGAAATTTACTTCTGCTCCATTTGATAGCACGAGATCCGCCATGGCGCTTTGGTTCATGATTCCTCCATTTGACTTGTTAGAGATAGTCTGCCAGACTCCCTTCAATAAAGCAATTCGAATTGCCGATAGGAGGCAAAATGTTTCGACTCTTAACAACAGAAGAAGCTGGCGAATACTTAGGTAAATCACCTTGGTGGATCCGCGAAAATATAGGTCCTCTTGGGATACCAGCCATCAAAGTAGGGCGCCAGTGGCGCTTCAGATTGGAGGACCTCGAATCATGGTTAGACATGAATCGCGTTGCCTAACGAAGTGGCGCCACCACAATTATGTATGGGCATCCGACATTGGTATTAGCGACTCGGAAGCGGTCAGAGATGCCGTCAGGCAGATTAACCATGCAAATCAAATCATTGGTATTGAGTCGTTGACACACCCGAGGATCTGTGAAGTAGTCACTGATTTGTGTAATCGAATCGCCCTTGGGCATTTCTCTATCAATGACATCCAACATGAAATCCTTGAAGAAATTAGAGAAGGACACCTTTCATGCTGGCAGGCTCGTCATCTTTACAACAAAATAGTTGAAGCCAAGGCACAAGGACTAGCAAAACAGAGAGATGAAGTAGTAGCTCGTGGTGCTACTGAGGATTTTGCTGACCGCTATTACAACGATGAAGTATTTATTCATCGCGAGATGGATGATGATTATCTTTCAGATATCTATGGCCTTTGTTGGTGTAATCCAGTGAATAAAGCGGTGTCATAATCACAAGTTTGTGTAACTTTGAATTGGCTACGGTGCTCGAATCGGATCTGACTGAGAGGCAAGAAAATTCGAGTCACAAAAAGTAAAAGCACCACCAAGTGCGAACCAATGACATCAAAACAAACATCTGCGCCTACAACCGAGGCACAGCCCATCCCCAAGGAGGTCTTATCGTGACAACACTTATGTGGAACCAAATAAGAGATTCCACTAGCAATCCCCTATTCGTCCCAGATCAATCTTCAAGAATGTCTATAAGAGAAGCAGCCCTAGAGTATGCAAATGCTGGATGGTACGTGCTACCTATTAATCCAAACACCAAGCATGCTGGATCTGTTGTTGGTATTGGTTGGCCAGAGAAGAGTTCTCGCGATCCCGCGGAAATTGAAAAATGGTTTCGCGCTGGAACAAATCATGGGCTTGCAATCCACCTTGGAAAATCAGGAGCAATCGCGTTTGACGTAGACGATCCAACAAGACTCCATTACAAGTTGAAGGAATGGATCACTCTTGAAACAGTCCCGTTTCAATCCACTCGAAACAATGATCGTCTTCGGGGTCACTACGTATTTGCAACGCCTCAAGGAACTAATTATGGGAATTCCAAAGGAAAGCTAAATGGGGGCTGGGGTGAGGTTCGAGGCAAGAATGGAATCATTGTCGTTTCACCCACTCCACATAGTAAGGCGAGCCAGGGCGGTCAGTACCTTTGGATTAGAACAGGAATAGTGCCTTTACTTCCCATGGAGTTGCAAAAATTACTTCCTGAAGTTCGTTATCAGTCAGTACAAGCGATTGACATGTCCGAAGCGGAAGAATTCTTTGCAAAATACATGAATAGTGATTTAGGCGAGCTTCTAAATACTCGCCTTACTCACGGTCGAAAATGGTTCCTCGGAGGAAGCAGACATGATGCATGTCGAAACCTTCTACTAGTTTGTATGAAGGATTCTCGGGCTGGTTTATATAGCGCTAGAGAAGCCGTGGAAAATATTGCAAATCTTTTCATCTTAATGAAACCGCAAGACGAATGGTCCTCCCCTCGAGAATTCATAGAGATGACTTTGTGGGCGATTGCTCAAGTCCAACAAATCTCTGAAGATGAAATCTCGCTGCATCGAGAATCGCAATTAACTCTTGCCTCACCTGAAGTAGCCGATTGGATAGCCCAACACAATGATTGATCCTGTAATTGTTAGTAAATTGGATGCGACTCAGACTCGCGAGATAACTCGACTGCGCGTTCACAGACCCGAAGTCGACGTGAACACACTTGCCTCATTAATTGCAGATGGAATCTTTGATCGTGGTCTTAACGCGGGCAATCTCCTGAAAGCTTCAGAAATGCTAGGACCCTTTGCAGTAGACAAGGGCAAGAGAATTTGGCACTACCAGAATGGCGTCTGGTTACCTGATGGAATTGAAGAGCTGACAAGAAGAATTCTGTTGTGCACTGGAAGTAGATACCGTCTAGATCACGTCAACCAGGTTGCCTCAATAATCAGAGCTCGTTCGCCACGAATAAACGGTCTGGGACCTAGGGCGCTTTTAAATGTGAAAAATGGGATGCTAGATTGGGAAAATCTAGAACTGCTACCGCATGATTCGAAATATTATTCAACATACCAACTAAATGCCAAGTGGGATCCACAAAGCTCATGCCCGATAACCAATGAGTGGATGTTACGCACCTTTGATTCAGAAATAGTAAAACTCTTGTGGCAGGTTCTTGGCGTAACAATTCATCCTGCAATGGGTTTTCAAAAAGCTGTCGCGCTTATTGGTGGCGGACTTAATGGCAAAGGTACCTTCCTGCGGCTCTGCCAATCCCTTATCCCAGAATTAGCAATTTGCGCCATTGACCCCAAAGTATTGGCTTCGAATCGATTCGCCTCTGCGGAGTTGTTCGGTAAAACCGCCAATATCTGTGGCGACATTGAGAGATTTACCTTGCACTCGACCGCTGAATTCAAGAAGATTACTGGCGAAGACTCAATTAATGCTGAGAGAAAGAATGGCCACCCTTTTACTTTTACCAGCCAGGCCACCATGCTTTTTTCAGGAAACAAAATGCCTGCCAGCCGTGATATTTCTTATGGATGGTTACGTCGCTGGCTGATAATTCCTTTGGATCGCCAAATTAATGGCATTCCTGACCGATCTTTAAACGAACGAATGTCTCTTGAACTGGATGGCGTCCTTGTTCGGGCTGTTTTTGGTTTGAAAGAGGCTATGGATCAGGGTGGTTTTGATGAGCCTGACATCTGTAAGGATGCGCTTTTGGAGTATGAGTATTCATGTAATACATCAGCACTTTTTATCAATGAAAAACTGGAGTTTTCGGAATCTCATAAATCACCAATCAGTCGCACTGTCCTCTTTGATAATTACTTGTCATTCTGTCGCGAGCGACGTTTAGAGCCAGAAACCAGAAACAAGTTTTATGAAATGGTCGAGGAACTTGGCGGCTCTCAAATATTAGCTCACTGGACCAAGAAGCCTTCAGGCGAGGATGACAGAGGCTACATTGGGATTAAGTTCAAATCGATCTACGGTCATTTGTAAAACCACAGAACCACATCATTTTTCTATTCTTTACAGAAACTTAAGAGTTCTATAAGAAGTTAGAAATTGCTGTGGTTATGTGGCTACTCAAGTATGGATAGACCAAGAGATTCCCCAGGCTGCCTGACATTCAGGGTATCTGATTCCCAAAGGGGTCATATTTCAAAAATCTTGTTGTTTATAAAAGACAGGCTCATTTTCGGGGAAAAATTGCATAAAAAACTGCTTTTAAACCTCGGGCAAATTGGTCATTTGAGGGTTGCCTGGTCACAAACTGATGCTTGGTGATGTCGGACCTAAACGGTAGTTTTAGCCCATAAGGAACAGGAGGGCTTCTCGCCCATAAGGATCGGGGCCAAGATGGACAAACGTTCTCTCAGCGAAGCCGACATCTGCTCCAAATTTATTACTCCCGCCATTCTAGAAGCGGGCTGGAAATCCGAGACCCAAATCAGGGAGCAGGTTTACTTCACCAAGGGGCGAATCATCGTCCGAGGAAAACTAGTCTCTCGTGGCAAAGCTAAATTCGCAGACTACATTCTGTATGCCAAACCAAATATCCCTCTCGCCGTAATTGAAGCTAAAGACAACAACCACTCTGTCGGCGCAGGGATGCAACAAGCCCTTGGATACGCAGAAACCATTGGTGTTCCATTCGTGTTCTCATCAAATGGAGATGGCTTTGTGTTCCACGACAAAACAGGGCAAAACGAAAAACTCGAAACGAATTTACAGCTTAACGAATTTCCAAGTTATGAATCCCTGTGGGAGAAGTATTCGGCTTGGAAGGGTTTCAATTCAGAAGCCCAGAAGGTCGTTCTTCAGGACTATCATGATGATGGAAGTGGTAAATCGCCACGCTACTACCAGACTGCCGCTGCGAATTCTGCAGTGGAAGCTATCGCAAAAGGCCAAAATCGTGTCCTGCTTGTGATGGCAACTGGAACAGGCAAGACCTATACAGCTTTCCAAATTATCTGGCGTCTCTGGAAAGGCAAGCAAAAGAAGAGGGTCCTGTTCTTAGCGGATCGGAATATTCTTGTTGACCAAACTATGGTCAATGACTTCAGGCCATTTGGAAGCACAATGGCTAAGTTGACACCGAAAAGCGCCGTCGTTGAGCGAGAAGATGGAAGCTCAATAACTCTAGAGACAGCCCTTGATAGGCAAAGGCGATTAGACCCTTCTTATGAAATTTACTTAGGGTTGTATCAAGCTCTTACTGGTCCAGAAGAACGTCAAAAATTGTTTAAAGAATTCTCTAAAGATTTCTTTGACCTAATAATTATTGATGAGTGCCACCGAGGTAGCGCAGAAGAAGAATCAGCTTGGCGTGAGATTCTTGAATATTTCAGCGCCGCAACTCAGGTAGGTATGACGGCAACGCCTAAAGAAACAAAATACGCCTCAAGTACGCATTATTTTGGAAAGCCCGTATATACATACAGCCTGAAGCAAGGTATCGAAGATGGCTTTCTAGCACCATACAAGGTAGTAAAAGTTCATCTCGATAAAGATGTCGAGGGCTACCGCCCTCATGTTGGTGACAAAGATAGAGAAGGCGCACCTATAGAGGACCGCCAATACAATCAAAAGGATTTTGATGTTCATATAGTGATTGATGAAAGAACCAAAATGGTTGCAAAAAAGATCACTCAATATCTCAAGGAATCTGGAGACTCTTACCAAAAATCCATAGTCTTCTGTGTTGATGAGGAACATGCCGAACGAATGCGTCAGGCGATTGCGAATGAAAATAAAGAGGCATGTCTTAAGGATTCTAGATACGTGATGCGAATTACAGGAAGTGACTCAGAGGGTAAATCGCAACTTGGAAATTTCATTGATCCTGAATCCAGATACCCAGTAATTGCTACTACTTCAAAGTTGCTTTCCACGGGAGTTGACGTTCAAACTTGCAGGCTCATAGTTCTCGATCGCGAAGTTGGTTCTATGACAGAATTTAAGCAGATAATTGGTCGCGGAACTAGAGTTCACGAAGACACAAAAAAATATTTCTTTACTATTATCGATTTTAGAAAAGCGACAAACAATTTTGCTGAGCCAGAGTTTGATGGAGACCCTGTATCAATCTATGAGCCGATCGAATCTGGACCAATTTGTCCGCCAGATGATGTAGATACAAACACTCCGGGGAGTGTTGAAGGTGCGGACGAGACTGTCATTATTGATGGAACTGGCGAAATGCCTACTTCGCAAGGTAAGAGAAATAAAATCTACGTGGATGGCGTCTCTGTAACAATCCTGGCGGAACGAGTTGAATACTTAGACGCCAACGGTAAGCTCATAACGGAATCACTAAAGGAATTCAGCAAGAAGGCATTAAAGAATCATTTTTCATCTTTAGATGCGTTCATTAAAAAATGGGATGCTTCTGAACGGAAAAAAGCAATCATTGAAGAACTTGAAACTGAAGGACTATTATTGGACGCATTATCAAATGAATTTGGTGGCAAATTAGATCCGTTTGATTTGATATTACATGTTGCATTTGACAGACCTGTTTTGACTCGAAAACAGAGGGCTGATGGAGCTCGAAAATCTGATGTTTTTGAGAAGTATGGTCCAAAAGCTAAGTCTGTGCTTGAAGCACTTCTTATTAAGTACCAGGATGATGGAGAGACAGATTTGACGAATACTAGAATTCTTACATTGCCGCCTGTGAGCGAGATGGGCACTCCTTTAGAAATCGTTGATTGGTTCGGATCTAAAGGCAAATTTGAAATTGCTGTAAGTGAATTACAACATGCCTTATACGAGAAAGTGTCTTAATTATGAGCGTCAGTGGAGTAGTAAAAACAATTCAAGACATTATGCGCCGAGATGAAGGCGACAATGGAGACGCCCAGAGAATTCAACAAATGTGTTGGTTATTCTTTCTAAAGATTATCGATGACCAAGATCAACAGCTTGAATTATTGAATTCTAAATATAGATCTCCTATACCTACTAAGTTTCAGTGGCGAACTTGGGCGGCTAACCCTGAAGGAATTACAGGCGAATCACTAATTGATTTCATCAATAACGAACTTTTCCCTAGTTTGAAAGCATTAAATGTGACAGGAAAAGATTCCGAAAGAGCTGTTATGGTCACCAACGTATTTAAAGACTCTTACAACAATATGCGCCAGGGTTCACTTTTACGTCAAGTTGTAAATAAAGTGCAGGAAATTAACTTTAATCGTTTAGCTGATAGGCAACATTTTGGTGATATCTATGAGCAAATTCTGGCAAAGTTACAGAGTGCTGGAAATGCGGGTGAGTTTTACACACCGAGAGCCTTGACTAATTTCATGGTTGAGCTTGTAGATCCAAAACTTGGAGAATCGGTAATGGATCCAGCTTGTGGAACTGGTGGCTTCGTAACAAGCGTCATTAGGCATGTTCGAGAAAATTATGTGAAAACAATTGAAGATGAAAAAATCCTGCAAACCTCATTGCACGGGATTGAAAAGAAGCAACTACCCTTGATGCTTTGCACAACCAATATGCTGCTACACAATATTGAAAATCCAAATTTTATTAGACGTAGCAATACCTTGGCTCGCCCATACACAAGTTATACAGACGCCGACAGAATCGACATCATCGTGACGAACCCCCCTTTCGGAGGTGAAGAGGAAACGGGAATAGAATCGAACTATCCGCCTCATTTAAAGACTCGTGAGACTGCTGATTTGTTCCTAGCAATCATTATTCGCCTTTTAAAGAACCAAGGTCGCGCCGCAATTATTCTTCCCGACACAACTCTTTTCGCAGATCACACTGTCAAGAAGCGTTTAAAAGAAGAGCTACTCACTCAATGCAACCTTCACACAATCGTTCGATTGCCGCCTAGTACATTTCAACCTTATGCATCTGTGGGAACAAGCATGTTGTTCTTCACAAAGGGTGAACCCACAAAGAGTATTTGGTACTACGAACAGCGAGTTCCATCCACCCAGAAGGCTTATTCAAAAACACGCCCCATGAAATCTGAGCACCTCGATGAACTTAGGGAGTGGTGGAGCCCAGAAGATTTATCGAAACGCGAAGAAAACGAGAATGCGTGGCAGATAACCGTAGATTCGATCATCAATAACGATTTTAATCTCGATATAAAAAATCCAAATCGTCCTGATGAGATTTTTGCGGACCCTTCTGAAGCAATCGAGGCTTTGGCCAAAAGTAATCTGCAAATTGAGGAAATCAAGAAGGAACTTATCGCGTCTCTAGGAAGGTTCTTTTGATGCCACATGAAATGATTCTCGAAAATCTTGACTTGTTCACTTCATCAAAAATCAATTTAGAAAAATTGAAGCAACTGGTAGTACGAAGAGCAATATTAGGTGACACGAAAATCCAAACTGACGGTTGGAAAGAATATACTCTTTCCGAAATCGGAACTTGGGGAAGCGGTGGAACACCTGCAAAAACTCACCCCGAATATTATGACGGAGATATTCCGTGGCTTGTAATTGGTGACTTAAATGATGGGTTAATTCTCAAGTCGGAAAATAGGATCACAGAATTGGGTCTCCAGAATTCTTCATCAAAATTATTGGAGATAGGGACTGTGCTGATTGCTATGTACGGATCTATTGGAAAGTTGGGATTAACAGGCATCAGATGTGCAACTAATCAAGCGATAGCATTTTGTAACCCAAATCCTGAAATAGTTTCGGCGGAGTATCTGATGCTTTTGTTGAAAGGGATTCAGCCCGATTTGATTGGTTATGGGCAGGGAGCAACACAAAAAAATATTAGCCAAACTATTTTGAAGAGGCATGAAATTAAGGTGCCTTCACTTGCATCGCAACAGAGAATTGTTGACTCCGTGGAAGAAATTAAGTCAATTTCAAATTCACTCATCCAAGCAAGATCCGCGAATGACAAGCTTCGAGAGTCTGTTGTTAATTCACTCATATTTGAGAATTCAATTGAGAATGTGAAGGCATAGCAGTGACGATTCATACCAGCCTGCTAACTCCAACTCATATTTTCCAAAAGGAACAACAACTCCTTGTCCCCCTCTTTCAACGTCCCTACACATGGAATAGAAAAGAACAATGGGAACCGCTCTGGGCAGATGTAGTTCGAGTAGCCACCCGCATTCTTGAGGCAAAAGACAATTCTTCGCGCCCGCATTTCTTGGGAGCTATCGTGCTTCAACAAATGCCCAATAAGTCAGGCGACCTTGAATATCGAACTGTCATCGATGGCCAACAGAGATTAACAACCCTTCAAATACTTCTAGACTCGATTCATGCCGAGTTAATGCGCCACGACCTTAAGTCTCAAGCCGCCAAATTAGTGGGCCTTATTGAGAATGGTGAAGTTTTTAGAAAGTCTGCTGATGATAAATTTAAATTATGGCCAACGAACTTGGATAGACCTGCATTTCGTGCGCTGATGTCTGCACAAAGCCCCATTGACTACAAAGATATTTCGATTGATTATCAATCTTCCAAGTTCTACCAAGGACATAAGTATTTTGCTGAAGAGGCTAGGTCATGGTTATCTGAGGATGACTCTTGGTCCAAAGTGGAAAGAGCAGATGCTCTAGTAAAGACATTGCGTGATCAATTGCAGTTGGTAGTTATTGATTTGGACACAACTGATGATGCACAAGAGATATTTGAAACTCTGAATGCTCGAGGAGCAAAACTTGAATCCTCTGATTTAATCAAGAACTTTGTATTTCAGCGTTTAACAGAAGAAGGAGGTTCTTCTCTAGCGGAGACCTTCTACCAAGAACATTGGTTTAAATTTGAAACCAGCTTTTGGGTTGAGACCATCTCTGTTGGTCGTGAAAAATTCCAAAGATCTTCACTATTCCTATTCCATTGGATAGTTTCAAAAACGGCTGCCGACTTAGTCGAGCGAGAAGTTTTCTCAAGATTCAAGGAATATGCCTTTGATAGTCGCCAATCGATGTCGGAAATTGTCACCGAATTATCGGAATCTGCCGATATTTATAAGGAGAAAATAATTCAGTCAGGTGATTCTCTCGAAGGTAACCTTTCTCGACTTGGACTCTTTGTTTATAGAACGAGCGTCATGGAAACCTCTGTAGCTAGACCGTTACTTCTAGAGGTTTTGAATCCACGTAAAGAAGTAATCCCAAATGATCAGTTAATCAAATTCTTGGATGTCATAGAAAGCTGGCTCATTCGAAGATTCCTCGCACGAGCTACTTCCAAGGGCTATAACAAGGTATTTGTTGATGCAATCTCAATAGTTCAGAAGAACCGCCTCAAAGCTGGTGATTCACTCGAATCATTCTTTGCTTCCCAGTCGAACTTCACAACATATTGGCCTGATGATCAAGACCTAAGAACTTCACTTAAGACAATGCCTTTTTACAACAAATTTGGCAAGGGACGTCAGAGAATGGTTCTTGAAGCA
>Ga0214921_10010447_pt1 | contig 11478 bp, 10 predicted proteins | sample LL1505_MetaG_FD_177992 | JGI IMG/M metagenome (GOLD analysis project Ga0214921, IMG submission 177992) | Freshwater microbial communities from Lake Lanier, Atlanta, Georgia, United States - LL-1505 | ecosystem: Environmental > Aquatic > Freshwater > Lake | place: USA: Georgia | collected...
CATTATTATATAATAATATTAAAATCATTATTATATAATAATATTAAAATCATTATTATATAATAATATTAAAATCATTATTATATAATAATATTAAAATCATTATTATATAATAATATTAAAATCATTATTATATAATAATATTAAAATCAATTTCATCATGGTTCATATGGTGCTACTTGATAAATATCTTCTAAATCTGGTTCAACCTCAGTATAATCATTTGATTGTCTATGTAATTCTGCATCATTTAAGTTATCATAATATTTTTTAATATGTTCTACATTATCTAATCTTAATTTCTCAGCTAATTCTATATTATAATTATCAACATTATCAAAATGTTCAGTTGCTTTACCTTTATCATGTTCTAAAGCTTGAATACCTTGTGATAATTCATTTTGTATATTTGATACTAAATCTATTTTATTATTTTCATGATTTAATAATAATAATAATTCATTTAGTTTTTCTTTATTATATAATGTAGCTTCATTATTTAATTCTTCTCTGATCATTTCTGAATTTAGTAATGATTGTAATTTAGTTTTATATAATTCAGCATTATTTTTATGAAATTCTACATTGTTATTAGTTGGTCCAGGTGTTGGTGTTAAATTCATTAATTGTAAATGGGATTTTTCATTTAATGCAGAATCTATAATATGGTCTTGGATTGTAATACCTGTTTTTATATGTAAAACATCATTATTATCATTAGCTTTTTCTAATAATTCAGAGAATTCTTTTCTTTTATTATATGCTTTTTGTATAATTTCAGTTCTTACTGGTGATAAAACTATTGCATTATCTTGAGTAGGAGTAGGATTAACATTATTAACTTGAGTTGTAGACACATTTAAATTTGTTGAAACAACATTAACGGGATTTGTTGAAACAACATTAACTGTAGCAGTTGCATTTTGTTTGTTAGTAGCTTTATATCCAAGAACTGAAAATAAAATACCTACTGCTAATATTACACCATACATTTTATTAATAGTTGATAAATAATAAACTAAAGCTACTAATGCTAATTTTACACCCATATTATCTAATAATTCAAAATTTTTTATATTTAATTTAGGAACAACCATTACACTATATAATGTTATGGCAACACCTAATAATGGTAATAACATTTCATTATTAAGTAATTTATTAAAATCTAGAGGGTTTGATAATCCTAGTTTACTTGTGGTTGGGGGTGATAAATTTAGATTAGAATTTATTAAAGTGGATGAACCAATTTTACTTGTATTTGGGGTTGATAATCCTAGTTTAGTATTCCCTAAAGTAGAAGAACTTAATTTATTCATATATAATAACATATAAAAAAAAATTAAATATTTTTTTTTAAGTTATAATAAAAATTGAAATATAAAAACTTATATTTATAAATTTATATATATTAATATGAATATTATTATTAATAAAGATGGTTATATTGTTCCTAAAATAACTAAATATGATAGTATTATTGAAAAAATTAAAAAAGAATTAGAAGTCCAACCTCATATAACATTTAACTTACCTAATATTAAACCTCAAAAATTTAAAGTTTATAAAGAATATGATGATTATATTGTTATTCCTAAATTTTATGGAATTAAAAATATAGGTTTACCTGATATAGTTTATGATTATAAAGGTAAGAATATAGATATAGAATTTTATGGCACTTTAAGGTTACCTCAAGAAGAAATTATTAATCATATATTACCTTATCTAGATAATAATAAAGGTGGTGTATTATGTTTACCATGTGCATCAGGAAAAACAGTTTTATCATTATATTTAATTGCTAAATATAAAGTTAAAACTTTAGTTATTGTTCATAAAACATTTTTATTAAACCAATGGAAAGAACGGGCTAAACAATTTACTAATGCTAAAGTTGGTATTATACAACAAAATACAATAGAAATTGATGGTTATGATATAGTTATAGCAATGCTACAATCAATAGCTAAAGAAAAATATGATAAAACTATTTTTAATGAGTTTGGTATGGTAATATTTGATGAAGCACATCATGCCCCATCACAATATTTTTCAAAAGTATTACCTATTATTAATTGTCATATAACAATAGGATTAAGTGCAACCCCAAAAAGAAATGATAAATTAGAAAAAATATTATATTGGTATTTTGGAGATATAATGTATAAAAGTAATTCTACTTTAAATGATAAAGTTGAAGTTAATATAATTAATTATGATATTGAACATGAAAAATTTCAAGAGTTTTTCTTATATACAGGAGATGTAAATAGAGCAAAAACCATAAATAAAATAACAACTATTGGTAGGAGAAATAAATATATTATTGATACATTATGTGATATTCTTGATGAAAATAGAAAAGTAATAATATTATCTGATAGATTAGAACATTTAAAATTATTAAAATATAGATTAGACTTGAGAGAAATTACTACATCTGATTATTATATAGGTGGTATGAAACAAAAAGCTTTAAATGAAGCTGAAAAAGCTCAGGTAATTTTTGCAACTTATGGTATGGCTTCAGAAGCATTAGATATACCAGATTTAAATACATTATTTATGGTTACATCAAGAAAAGAAGTAGAACAAGCTGTAGGAAGAATATTAAGAAAAATTGACCCTAATACACTTCCATTAATATATGATTTTGTTGACCAATTACCAAGTTTTATTAGTCAAAGTAAGCATCGTATTAAATTATATAATAAAATGGGTTTTAATATTAAAATAACTGATGTTTATAATAATGAAGTAATTGTTAATAAACCTATTATTAATAAGAATTGTGATTGTGATTTTATTGATTAAAAGATTAATTTATTTTATATAATAAAATGACATCACAAGATTGGAATTATGTTGTATGGAACAAAAAACCAGATCCTAAATTAATACCTAAAACTACAGTTTTATCTAGTAAACAAAAAAATATGAATACTGCAACTAATACTGTAAAAAAAATTAATGATGACTCTATAGAACTAGATAATATTATGCCTGTTATAGTTGATAAATCATTTGGTAAACTGATACAAGAAAGAAGATTATTAAAAAAATTATCACAAGCAGATTTAGCTAAACAATTATCTATACCGGTATCTATTATTAGAGATTATGAAAATGGAACCGGAATACAAAATGGAACATTTGTATCAAAAATAAAAAAATATTTAGATATTCACAAATAAATTAAATATTATTATTTAACAATATATTATTATTTAATAATATTTAACTATATATAATTTATATTATATAACTTATTTTTCAACATATACTATTTTATTTCAAACATAATCAATAGATTCAGTATTTACTGAATTTGTATAACTTTGTTCTTCTGTTTGAACTTGTGATTTTACAATACCCATAATAAATTGTTGTGCTTGTTTTTTATTATTTTCAATTTCTTTCTCTAATTGTTTAATGAGTGTATCATTATATTCACAATACTCAACAATTTCTTTTTGGCGTTCAAGTGAAGGAACTGGTATTTTCAAACCTTCTATATCTCCCTTTTTAATACATCCTAATCCAGTTGTATAATGTGCCAAATCCATAATGTCATTTTTAATGTATTTTAAATACTGATACAAGTAATCATAATCAAAATCTTTTTTTGGAATTAAAGCATATTGATGTGATGTTCCTGCAGATTTACCATATACTTTAAATACCTTTCCAAGACCAATATGTTCTCCATATTTTTTATCGCCAGCACCTCCATCTTTAATAAGTATAAAGTATTTTTCATAATCAAAACAATAGTCATCTGTGTATCCTTCTGGATTATTGACTTTATTTGTATAAAATGGATATTTACCTGTAATTTTACAATCTTTTGAATTAAATTTACCAGAATGAATTTTCTCACAAACTTCACCAAGTGTTTTCACAACATTTTCACAAAATATTTTTTGATTACTCAAACAAAACTCGTTCAGTTGCTTCAATTCCGCAATTTTCTCACTACTTGTTTTGTTTGCCTTTTCGTATATGAAATCTAAATATTTTACGATTTCTTGTTGGTGTTCAAGTGATGGAATTGGAATTTTTATTGATTTAAATATATTCATTTCCAAGTTTTTCTGTGCTGTTCCTCTCGCACAATTATATATAATGCTTTGATTATGTAATAAGTAATATCCAACATATTTATGTAATAAAATATCTGTTTTGGGTTTTACAGATAATCCACTATCATTTAAGAATATTTTTTCATTAATAAATCTAACACATTCTAATGATAACGCAAATCTACCAATCAATATATTATATCCTTCACGATTAAATGTATTTGTATAAAACATAGCTCTTCCACTTCCATAAACAGGATATTCACCTTCTATATTATTGCCTTTTACAATTCGTGTTCCATAATCAATACTACAAACTTCTCCAAGTGTTTTTACAATAATACCTTCTTCATATTGTTTTTCTTCTGTGTCATCTTTTATATATTCAGTATAATTAAGTGAATATGAATTATTCATAATTTTTTCAATAGGAACTTTTACCAATAAATTTTTAACATCTTCATAAGGATTATAATCATAAAATTTAACTTTTGTTGTTTGGGGTGTTTTTGAAAAAATATAATTTCTACCAGTTTCTTTTTGTGTTTTAGATACTTTAATTTTTGTTTCTAAAACATCAGTTCCTTCTCTCTTTTTTACAAAATAAAATACACATGTTTTAATGGTTGTGTATGTAAATATACCTGATGGTAGATATATAATTTCTTTTAAATCACAAGTTTTCATTAAATATTCTCTAATAGAAACTAATGTATTATTTGTTTTTGAAAATAAATCTTGTCCATCCGGTAATACAATAGCACATTTACCATTTATTTTTAACATATAAATAATTGCTTGAATAAACAATGAAACAGCATTATCTGTCTTAATGGGAACATATTCAGACTTCAATGAACTTTGAAAATCATCATATTTTAATCCTTTAATTCCAAATGGGGGATTTGCAAGAATATTATCAAACTTGAGTGTTATTGGTTCTCTAATACTATCTCCTCTATCTAATTTTTCAAACATGTGTCCTGATGATATTAACATATTTGATACAGCAAGTTGATATGTATCAGGTTCTAATTCTTTACCATATAATCCTGAGGTTTTAATAAATTTCCAATCAGGTTTAATATTTTTAGAAGTTGCTTGTTGTAATATATATTGTAAATATGTAATCAAGAAACCACCTGTTCCCATAGTAGGATCTCCACAAGTATCTATTTTTCCATCAGGATATATTTGTGGATTAATTAATTTAACCATCATTTTCTTAACTAATGGTTGAGTAAAGAATTGTCCTAATACTTTACCTGTCATTATATCTTGTATAACTTCTTCATAAGCATTACCTAAAACATCGTATTCAGTGAGTGATAAGTTAAGTGAATTTATTTTATTAATTAATTTTTTATAAGTTGTTTTATGTTGAATATCAAATCCTTTACCTTTCAAGAATATATTTTTTGTAGAAGGATGATTAGATAAAATATCATCCCATAAATATTTTATATTAACAGGAATATTATCTTCTTTTTCATTTGATAAATTACTAAATCTTACAATTTCTAATAATTTATTTTTATGATTTTCAATCATTTCATCTTCAATATGACTAAAATCATATTTATAATCATCAATATTTATTTCATTTCCAAAATGTGGTTCAAGTAATTTTAATATTAACATATAAGATAAATTTCTTAATGCTTTTTCACCAGTTAAACCTTCATTGTCTCTCAATATATTTAAACAATTTTTAAATACACTAATAAGTATAGTTTTATTATCCATTTTAATATTTTGTATTAGATTAATTTGTTGCATTTCATTTAATGTTATACAAGGTGTTTTTTTACTTTGATGTCTTGTGAAATCAATTTTTTGATTAAATACTTTTTTACATAAATCACAAGTATAGTGTTTTGTCATATATAATTATAAGATATTATTTCTTTATAATTAAATAAATCAATTTTTTTTATAATAATACAATAAAGTTTTTTTTACTTATAGTATAACCCCAAAATTTTTTTTTTTATTTATTATAATAATTATATCTTCTAATTTTTTTACATTATAATATTCAACCCATAATTCATTTGGTGGAAATAATATATCTATTTTACATAATTCATGACTTATAATTGATAAATCTAAATAATGTTTTTTTAATTCAGGATACAATAATAAATATTCATTAATTTTATTTTTACATGTTTCTAAATCATAATATATCCGTTTAATACTTAAATATTCTATCCAGTTTGTGAATTGTCCTTTAAATACTATTTCAGGTTCTAGAGATAGTCTATTATCTATTTTACATAACTCATAATAACTTTCTTTACTTTTTATATTTTTATCAGCTATTATTTTTTTTGATTTTTCATAAGTTATACCTAATAAGGTTCTTTTAATTGTTTTTAATTTTAATTTTTGTGTTAATTCATCATCATAATTTTCAAATTCATTAATTATTTCCCTAAAGTTTTTTATTGATTTTTGTTTTTCAATATTAATTTTAAATACTTTTATTTTTTGACTAATAATTTTATCTTCTAATCCCATTTGATAAATAACTTCTCTAACTTTTTTTAAATCACAATTATCATTATTTTCTAACCAATTATCTTTATTTATAATTGGTAATATAATTTTTGTGATTTTATTAGGTTGATATTCATTTTTCCTACTTGCTCTTAATGCTGATTGAACTATACGAATATTTGATGTCATATTTTCAGCAAATACAACACCATCTAATAATGGAAAATCCCATCCTTCTCCTAAACACATGACACAAGAAATTATTCCAAATTTAGACTTTTCAAAATTATTAATTATTTGTTGTTGTGATTTTGATTTCATATGACTATGATAATTTGAATAATATAAATTAGGTATATCAAAATAATTATAATCTAATAACATGTTTATGTATTGAATTATTTTTAATGAATTATCCTTATTATTTGAATATATCAATAAATGGTGTGAATGTCTATCATATATACTTTTTAATGATGCAAATGCACTTAAAAATAATCTCTTATCATTCTCTTCTATAATATTAAATGTTATATTTTCTTCATCCATAACAATAGTTTGAATAACATAATCACATACAATATTTTCATTTATAGCCCATAATAAACATTTTCTATCAATTATTTCTCCAAAATATTCAATATTATTATTTGAAATTACAATATTATTATCATATTTATTTTCTAAATATTTAAGTGTAGCAGTTAATGATAATTGTTTATTTGATTTTATTTTTAACATAGTTATATATATTTTGTGTGAGTTATCCATAACATTTGTTGATGTTAAATGATGACATTCATCATTAATTTTCATATCAAATATAAAATTTATACGTTGTGTTGCATTATATACTTTGTATGCGGATGAATAAGTAGTTATTACAATACATTTTTTAGAATTATTTGATAAAAATGTTATTATATTATCAATATTTATACCACTTGAAACAATTAAATATGGAATATCTTGAAATAAAATATTAATAACAGATTTCCATTGTATCAATAATAATTTATTAGGAACACCAATAAGAATAGTATTTAAATTTAATTTTTGTGTAATCCATAATGAAATTAAAGTTTTACCTACGCCACAAGGGATTATTAATAATCCTTTTTCATTAACTTGAAAATAATCATAAGATTTATTTATAATAATTTCTTGATAATATCTTGGACAGCATATCGCCGTGCAAAGCGGACAAATACTAGATAAAATTCTATCATTTTTATCATCATAAATTCTTATTTTTCTAATTAAATCATCTATTTCATTTTTTGTTAAAATTTTATATTTAATATTATGAGTATCAAAATATGGAATAATATAATCTATTATTTCTTTTTTATAAAACTCAATACCAGCATTAAATTTAATATGTAAATTTAATTCATTAAAATATAATTGTAATTGTTTTTCTATATTATCTAAAATTATTAAATCTATTTCAAAAATCATAACATAATGCCCTCTCTTAATTTCATTTGTTATATATGATTGTTCTCTATCAAGAATACTTGAAGTTTTTCCTAATTTGAAAGCATTATATAAATCCCAGTATTCATTAGTTCTTATATAAATATATCCAATAGTCATTACAATATTTATATAATGTTATTCATATAAAATTATATAAATCAATTTTTTTTTAAATTAAATTGTTAACAGATTGATAATACCATTTTTTATTTCTATTAAGAATTTTATTATTATTAAGAAACTTTGCAATATCAGAGATTGATTTTGTTTTAATATTCATATTTATAATTTTTTTATTATGATATTGTTTTATTAAATGTCTATATTTTTTCTTATGATATAAATGATTAATTAATTTTATTATTAATTGTTCTTTATTATTTATAACTAAAGTTTTTTGTTTATTAATATATTCAAATTTATAACCAAATTTAGAAATTGCTGGTAAATATTTATTTATTGATTTTCTATATTCTATACTTTTTTTTATTCTTTTACTAAAAATTAATGATTCCATTTCACCTATTTTTACTTTATTCATCAATGAAATAATATTATTAAAATTATCAGTTATAATATTATTTTGTATATCATGTATAATAATATTATTTTGGTTGCTAATATTTATTATATTATTATAATCATTAATACTTCTACATAATCTTGTAGCATCAGATATTATAATGTTTATATTTTTATTATTTGATAATAAATTTATTAAATTCTTTAAATTAGTAGCTCTACCAATCTCGTATATTGTATCTATTATATTATAATTACAATTATCACAATAGTTCTTACATATGCTATATTGTTGTTCAAGACTATATCCAAATTTCTGTAGTTTAGTACTAATTCTACAATAAATTATACTATTAATATGCATTATAATAATATAATAACTATTTTTTATAATGTATATATATCAATTTTTTTTAGAAAGCTATTTCTATGATATATACACTTACCATATTTATGAATCCCATCAATATGTTTTTTAGTCCCATATCCCATATTATTTAATAAATTATAATTATTATCTAATTCTAATGATTCATTACATAATTCAGTTATATGATTGTCATGATATACTTTTGCTAATATAGAAGCAGCAGCTATTGAATATAATTTATTATCACCTTTAACTAATGAATGCACATTATAATTAGTAAATTTATTTTCCCATCCAATACCATCTATAATAATAGTATCAAAATTAACATTAAAATTTAATTTTAAATTATCTATAGCTCTAGTCATAGCTATTTTAGTAGCTTCTAATATATTTAATTCATCTATTTCACTAGCTTCAGCCCAACCTACACCCCACGCTATAGAATTAGATTTAATCCAATCACATAATACAACTCTTTTCTTTTTACTTATTTTCTTTGAATCCTTAATATTTTCATTTTGAATATTACTATCCCATATAACAGCACCAGCATATACTCTTCCTAATAAACTACCTCTACCTGCTTCATCAATACCAACTTCTAAATCATCTATGTATTTTGATAACATATAATATATAAATAATGTTTTATTATTTATATATTTTTCTTATAAAAAAAAACTATTTATATAAAATAATAAAATTTTATAATGAATAACTTTATATCTAATTATTGATTTTTGGAACAAAGTTCCCCAATGAATAACTTTATATATAATTATTGATTTTAAGAACAAAGTTCCCCAATGAATAACTTTATATCTAATTATTGATTTTTGGAACAACTTGGGATTTTATCCCAAGTTATTGATTGAGGGAACAAAGTTCCCCAATGAACATATAGGACATCTATTACTTGTTTCTAACCAAGGAGTGATACATTCAGTATGAAATACATGTCCACATATACCATGACATAATGGTGTTATATCATTATTTTTATTATAAATACTTGGTGAATTTAAATTACATCTACATATGGTGCAATCAGTATTAGAAGTTAAATTATATTTCCAACATGCTAATATTTTTACATTATTAATTATAAATTTTGATGAATTCATAATATTATATATATTATTAATGTTTATATATTTTAACTATCAAAAATAGATAATGCAATAGATTCGCTATCATTTAATTCAGATAATGTTTCTGGCATATTCATTAATTGGGTTTTTAATGATAAATCTTTTAAATTAGTTTTTTCAAATATTGTATTAACAGGACTTGATTCAGTTGATAATACATCACTATCACCTTCTTGTAATTCATTATGATTATCATTATATAATTCATAGCCTTCTTGTAATTTATTATGATTATCATTATATAATTCATTGTCTCCGCCTTCTTGTAATTCATTATGATTATCATTATATAATTCATTATGATTATCACCACTATTTTGTAATTTTTCAAGTAATTCATTATGATTATCACCACCATTTAAATCTATTCTATTAGGTGTTTCAGTTAAGTTAGATATTTGAAAAATATTATTTTCATTACATGATTTACAAAATAATTTTTTTGAATCATGTATTTTATAACAATTTTGGCACATATTATCTCCTCCAGTTTGAGTTTCATATTCTAATACTTGTTCATTTTGGGATTTTATCTTAGTTTGTTCATTTTCTTGAATAGGTTGTAATTTTTCAAGTAATGCATTATGAAGTTCATAATCTCCACCATGTATATTCATACGAGTAGGAGTATTAGTTAATTTAGATATTTTAAAAATATTATTTTTATTACATAATTTACAAAATTTATTTATTGAAGAGTGCATTTTATAACAATTCTGGCACATTTTACTACCACTACCACCAGTGAGAGTAGGTTGGAGTTTCCCTGATGCAATTAATTCTTTTTCTAATTCTTTAAGTTTTAAATATTTTGTTTTATATTTCATATATTTTTCATAGGTCATTTATATATATTATATAGAAAAAAATTGAAATAATATTAAATTATAATATATGTTTTTATATATTAAACTAATGGATAACTACAATACAATAATCACTAATATTCATAATATTATTAAATATAAATCAAAAGAAGAAATTAAAATTAATCAATTAAAAATAAATGATTATGTATATATTGAATTTTATCCTGATAGTCAAAAATATATATATGATTTAACTCCAAAATTAGGTATAATAACTAATATTATTAATGATTCTCCTTATCCTAATATAAAAATAATAAATTTCTTAGATCAAGAAGAAGAACTATTACATGATGGTTGTTCATATTTTGGTCAATCATTAGGTTATGAATTTAATATATATTTAATTAATTAACTTTTAATTATTTTTTTAATTATTTAATTAAAAGTTAATTAACTTTTAATTATTTTTTTAATTATTTAATTAAAAGTTAATTAACTTTTAATTATTTTTTTAATTATTTAATTAAAAGTTAATTAACTTTTAATTATTT
>Ga0214921_10010449_pt1 | contig 11478 bp, 10 predicted proteins | sample LL1505_MetaG_FD_177992 | JGI IMG/M metagenome (GOLD analysis project Ga0214921, IMG submission 177992) | Freshwater microbial communities from Lake Lanier, Atlanta, Georgia, United States - LL-1505 | ecosystem: Environmental > Aquatic > Freshwater > Lake | place: USA: Georgia | collected...
CGACGCACCTTACCGGTCGCCAACAGCTCTGGGATAATCCTCTTGATGCTATTAATTGGAACCGCGAATCCCACTCCAGCCGAGTCACCCGATTGACTTAAGATAGCCGTATTAATTCCGATTAATCTTCCGTCAGCATCAATTAACGGGCCTCCTGAATTACCCGGATTAATCGCCGCGTCGGTTTGAATCAACTCTTTCAGGATCGCTCCACGTGGGGTCTTCATTGTGCGATCAAGAGAGGAGATGATTCCTGCCGTTAAACTGCGATAGAGACCAAACGGATTACCGATGGCTAAAACTCTCTGACCAACCTCCAAGGTAGCTGAATCTCCATACGGCAAAGCCACAAACCCCCGCGGAATATTCAAAACCTGAAGAGCCGCGATATCGCTTTCGGGATCATATCCCACCAACCTCGCCTTGGAGTTCTGACCGCTCGCTAACATCACTTCGACACTGCCGCCCGACTCTAGCGCGCTCTCAATAACATGAAGATTTGTGATTACTATGCCGCGATCGGCATCAACTATAGTTCCGGTTCCAGTTCCCTCCTGAGGCTTCACCTCATCAAAGAAAGCGAAGGGGTCAACGACGTAGGACCTGGTTGTGATAAATACCACCGCTTGATTAGCGCGTTTGTACACATCAATTGTCTTCTGTTCCTCAGCGGTGCGAGACGCCGCTCCCACTGGCCCGCTTCCGATTGGAGCCGCTTGAATCGATGTGACAAGCGAGAAAACCGTGAAAAATATCGCCAGCAGAGCTCCTTGGGTTCCGCGCATCTTTAATCCTCCGCCTCAAGACCGGCTTCTTCACCCATTCCAGCCGAGAGCTGTTTGACTCGCTCAACTTTAATAACACCAGCGACCATTTCTATTGCTCGCTTAATCTTTTGAAGCTGCTCTGCGCTTGAAAGCATAATCTCAAAATTAATTGTGGCTCTTCCGTGCTCAGTTTTAATCTGCGCGCTAGTGATATTGGTTCCCTGTCCTGAAACCGCTTGCGAGACACTAGCGAGTAGGCCCATCTGATCCTGCGCGTGCACTGTGATACGAACCCGCTGTGGCGCCCTTGCTCCAGAATCCCAATCAACTTCAACTCGGCGTAGCGGATCGCTATCTAGCACCTGAGGGCAATCCGCGTAATGAATAGTCACTCCGCGTCCACGAGTTATAAATCCAACTATGCGATCACCTGGTAACGGCTGACAGCACTTGGCGAAGCGGATTAATATATTGTCTAGGCCAGAAACTTTGACACCAATTCGTTCACGACTTACTTGCGCTGCTCTGTGGAAGATCCGCTGCAAAGGTGTTGGCTGTTCTTCTAGTTTCTGAGGGGCGCTCTCCTCCTCTGGCAAAAACTTAGCTATAATCTTTGATGAACTAACTTTGCCGTAACCAACTGCGGCGAACAGCTCTCCGGCTGTCTTAAAACCGAGATCATCAGCCACCTGCTCGAGTCGACCTTCCTTCTCAAGCTTCTTTAAGCTGAGTTTGACTTTGCGCATGTCTTTGGTCAGAAGATCCATTCCCAAGGCCATTGAGCGGGCGTGTTCCTCTGTCTTTAAGAAAGCCCTAATTCTCTGGCGAGCCTTTGATGAACGAACGAATCTGAGCCAATCCTTACTTGGAACGTGCGACTTAGATGTAATGACCTCTACCGTATCACCGTTCGCTAAAACGTGATCAAGTGGAACCATCTGCCCATTGACTCGCGCTCCCGTAGTCCTGTGACCAACGTCTGTATGCACCGAATAGGCGAAATCAACTGGGGTAGAGCCGTATGTAAGCCGGACAAGATCTCCCTTAGGGGTAAATACAAACACCTCTTCGGGATACAATTCACCTTTTACCGACTGAATAAATTCATCGGGATTTTTGAGATATTGCTGAGTCTCTACTAGCTCTTTAACCCACTGCAGATCAAAGGCCGGCGCGGCTCCACCCTCTTTGTAACGCCAATGCGCGGCGATACCTTCTTCGGCCACACGATTCATCTCAGGTGTACGAATCTGGATCTCTATTCTCTGTCCCTCTGGACCTATTAAGGTCGTGTGCAGAGACTGATACATATTCGGCTTGGGCATGGCGATGTAATCTTTAAAGCGCCCCGGGACCGGCTTCCATGTTGAGTGCACGATACCTAAAGTCTCGTAGCAAGCTCTAACCGTTGGCACGATCACGCGAAAACCTAAGAGGTCATACATCTGCTCAAACGAGATGTTATCCTTCTGCATCTTCTGCCAGATTGAATAAAGATGCTTTCCTCTTCCTTTAACTGAAGCCGACACTCCAGAATCACTTAAAACTTTCTGGATCTCATGCACTGTGCGCTCTACATAAGCGTCGCGTCCAGGAGCTGTCTTCTTTAAGTACTCATCGACCTGCTTGTAAAGCTCCGGCCTCAAGTAATAGAAGCACAGGTCCTCAAGCTCTGACTTTAACCAGTGAATACCGAGCCTGTTAGCGAGAGGCGCGTATATATCCTCTGTTTCCTCAGCGATTCGGTGCTGTTTTTCCTCACTAAAAAATTTAAGAGTGCGCATGTTGTGCAGCCGATCGCACAACTTAACCAGGATAACTCGGATGTCCTTGGCCATCGCCAAGAGCATCTTGCGAAAATTCTCAGCCTGCTTCTCCTCGCGGGATTCAAATTCAATTCGCGTTAACTTGGTGACCCCTTCAACGATATCAGCGACACCAGGACCAAATTCACGTTGAATATCCTCGCGCGTAATCTCGCAATCTTCGATCGTGTCATGAAGTAATGACGCGACAACAGAAGGCTCATCAAGTTTGAGTTTGCAAACTAATAGGGCTGTCTCCTCAACATGAGAAAAGTAAGGCTCACCCGACGCACGCACCTGCCCGCTATGGCATTTAGACGCGAAGTCGTAAGCTCTCTTTAAAGTAGTGAGGTCCGGGCTCGGATGATATTTTTTGAGGGCCTCGGCTACCTGCTCGAAGGACATATTGGCCCCCTACTCGGTGAACGGTTATTAAATACTCGTCCTACTCCTCATCACCATCGTCATCGTCACCCGCGGCGATCGGTCCAGGCTGCATAAGAGCCTCACGTAAGAAATCCATCGAGCGATTCTCTCCGCTATTCGTGAAGAGACCTGCTCCGATCTCCTGCTTGCGCTCACGCTCAGCGGCCGCGGCTGCCTGAGCGGCCTCAGCCTCACGTGCCTTCAACTCTTCGAAGGCTTGAGCCTCTGCCTCATTCATAAATCTTACTTGGCCGTCAGCTATCTCACGAAGAGCCGTCACTACTGCTTTGTTCCTACGATCAGCGATGCGTGCTGTTGAGCCCTGCAACAACTGCTTGGTCCTCTTTGACGCTAACTGAACTAAAGCGAACCGATTATTCTCTTGCGTGAGGCAATCCTCAACGGTAATGCGAGCCATGCTAAACTCCTAGCCTTGTAAAACTTCTTCACTGGCGGCGAAAAATGCCGTGACGAATAGACTATCAAAGCAGGTAAGTACTGTAAACTGCTGAGAAGTTTATGATTATCTTTCCTATATCAGCCCCCGATTAGCCCTTGCTAAAACCAGTAAGTTACTACAAACATTGATCTTCTGGTAAGCATATAGCTACAGGAGGTGGCACGACCACCTCCCAAAAAGCCGGCGTTTTTGCTCTAATACCTGTATATGACAATCTTAGATATAGTCACAGCACCAAATCAGCTCTTACGCACTCCTTGCGAACCAATTACTAAATTCGCCAAGCAGCTGCACACATTATTAGACGACATGTATGAAAGCATGGTCGCCAACAACGGCATCGGACTAGCCGCTCCACAAGTAGGAGTTCTTCAGCAAGTTGCCATCATCGACATCTCCTCTGATTACATCGATCAACCTAAGATTATCTCTGAGCAAGAAGAGGATCCCTCCGTCTCTCATACTCATCAGAGTCGATTAGAAATCATTAATCCAAAGATCATCTCCGCGGTTAAGAAGGTCTCTTCAGATGAAGGTTGTCTCAGCATCCCTGACTACCGCGACACCATTAGTAGATCAGAGAAGATTACGGTAGACGCGTTTGATCGACACGGAAGAGCGTTCTCATTTGAGGCAACGGAGCTACTGGCTTTTGCTGTTCAACACGAGGTGGATCACTTAAATGGGATTCTCTTCGTAGACCACCTAAGTCGATTAAAAAAGACCCTGTTCAAGAAATGGGCGATTAAAAACTTAGGCTCCGGAGAGATATAGGAAACAATCTGTGATTAAAGTTCTGTTTTTTGGTACCCCCACCTTCTCAGTGCCTACATTAGAGGCTCTATATGCGGCTCCAGACATCCAGGTAGCGGCCGTAATTACGCAACCTGATAAGCCTGTTGGCCGCGGCGGGATAATCACTCCGCCACCGATTAAGGTCTGCGCGGAATCTCATGGGACACCAGTTTTTCAGCCGACTTCGATTAGAAGGGAATTCGCTAGCCTAAGAGATCAGCTTGATCCTCTGGGGCCGTTTGACCTCGGAGTGGTAATAGCCTTTGGACAGATCCTTCCTGAGGAGGTGCTGAACTTTCCCAAGGCTGGCTGCGTTAATATACACGCCTCTATTCTTCCGAGGTGGCGCGGCGCGGCTCCGATTCAGCGCGCTATCGAAGCCGGAGATCGAGAGACTGGCGTTTGCCTGATGCGAATGGACATAGGGCTTGATACAGGAGCGGTCTTTAGTGAACAACGAGTTCCAATAACTGACACGGACACATCATCTTCTATGCATGACGCGCTTGCTCAAGCAGGAGCAAATCTTCTGACGCGAGACATCTCTCAAATAGTTAGTGGTTCTCTACCCCCAACTCCTCAATCTGATATAGGCGTAACCTACGCCAAAAAGATATCAAGCGACGAAGCTCGAATTGATTGGGCAAAAGACGCAAATGAAATCGCCCTTAAAATACGGGCTTTTTACTCATTTCCTGGGTGTTTTACATCTCTTAATGGAAAGCGCCTTAAGATCTTAAGCGCCCATCATGTTGAACAGTTATCGCCGAATGATACCCCCCCTGGGTGTATTATTCAGGCTTTGCCGGACACACTAACGGTCCAATGTGGCTCTGGCGCCCTGCGGATCTCTGAGCTGCAGCTCGAAGGTAAGAAAAAAATGAGCACTGCTGAGTTCATGCGTGGAACGAATATAGGCACCGGAGCTATACTGAACTAACTCGGTGACTGCGCGATAATTTTCCAGGCATCACAACGCTCTCTAGCCTCACACTTTGAGCATTTTTTCGGATGTGGGAATGCCTTGGGTTGATTTCCGGAGAGAATGCCTCGCATATCTCGCAACATCCCGTCCACCCAGCGCTGCTTTGACTCAGAGTTGACGACCTTTATCCGACGACAGGATGGACCTAGAAGAAGATATCCATGAGGTGGACGAATCCCCTCAAATTCCTCTACCAGGCGCATATAGATTAAGAGCTGTGCTACGTAACGATCCCGTAGTTTTTTAGCCAAGGGTTTACGCTCAACGGGGATTATATAATCCAACTCCTTAACGATTGCGTCAGGTTTTCCAGCCAATCCTTGGCGAGTGGAAACATACTCGCGCTCTGGGAGGATAGTACTACCATCTATCGCTAGCGTTACCTCATTATGAGAGAACCCGGATACCTCGTGTCGCCTCTTAGCTTCCTTACCGAAAGATCTGATAAGCCAGAGCGCAATTCCTATGAGAACTAAAACCTGCAGACCTCTACTCTTGTATGAGAGCTGAAATAGCTCACTCAGCGGGACTCGTGACGACGAGATAACCATGAAAACCACGGCCACCAAGCAAGCCATAACTGCGAGATACCTGATCCAATTAAGTAGCTTTAGAGATTCTTCGAAAAACCCGGACCAATCGCTGTGAAGCTGCTGCCCAAGAGCGCTACTATCGCTTGATGAAGGCTTCTCACCCCGTACATTCCACAGAAGGTGCCACGACTTAGGGCATACCGAGAAAGCCCCGACCTCTCCCGCCGCTATAATATATCCCCCTTCCGGATTTGGTCGCGCCAATCTCGTTAAGCTCCTAAAAATTTTACAATAATGAGAAGGCTAACAAGAAATGCCGCCAAGGGAAAAGCGGCAAAACCTCGTTATCGCGATGTTTTGTTAGAAACTGCGCTTTCGAGTCGATACCGAGCAATAGCTGGCGTAGGCGAGGTTTTGCTAAGTTCTATCGCCGCGTCTGGTCAGATCCGCTATCCGTTGCGCCACATCCTGTATCTTGCGCACAGCTCTCTGCCACCCAGGAGGAGTTGAATCATCTTGGCTCGAACTGATACTCTGATGATGTTGACTTAATTCGGCCAAGAGGTCGACATCGTCCATCACCTCTCTATTACTCATGTTACATAACGGCCGGGGTAAATGCGCTGTCTCTAAAAGACTCTGAACCTCTAGAGCTTGGTGATGCGTTAACCTCCAAAAAGCGTAGCGCCCACACGCGCTTTTAAAATCACATCGGACCTTGAAGTGGCGACCTCCCCGCGACAGCTTTACCTTAAGGGAGAAATCAAGTGTCTCCTCGAGAAGAAAATGAAGCTCCAGCGCCTCGATCCAACGCTTGCGCGCCCGGTAGGCCGTCACCTCATCGCAGTACACTCCTTCTATAATCAGTCGGTCCGGGTCGTACCAAAGCCCCAACATTCTGCCATCCGCTACCCCGTCCGTGACAACCCCAACTCCACTATTGAACATAGATATCCTCTCTCCGGTTTGCACTATTCACCGGTCTCTCCTTCCAACCCTATTAATCGGTTTGGTTGGCTCCCGGCTTAATACATAGAAAGGGCTTTGGTTAAAAAATTAAGTCATGACATTTAGCTATATATATCAGGGGCTTATCTAGTTTCTTAGATTAACGAAGCGAACCCTTCAGAGAATTAAATGAGCCCCTAGTAGCTTCTCTTATGTGACAGGTCGCCCCAGTTCTGCTATCGTTCGGTGAATATTCTTAACCAGTTGGGCTCTAATCACATAGCTACAACAGGTATTTAATCACAGTCTATTTTCCAAACAGGGATCAATACTTATATGAGAAGAGAAAGAGGAGGCCCAAGGCGATCTAACCGCGGAGGCGGCGGACGTTCATCAAGGGGAAGAGGTCATCACAGGCACGGCCGTCGTCATCCACGTCAGAGCGCGGAGAGCGGCAATCAGAGAGAGCGTATAGCGATTGAGAGTGGCGATCTAGTATTGATCGATCAGTTCATGCTCGCTAACCCACAATTCATTGAGAAGATAGCCGGAGCGCTTGATGAAAGCGCCGAGGTGAAGACGGACCTAATCAAGGAATACGGTGGAACTGTAATAAATGTAACTTGCGGAACATACCGCATCGAGCGAGACCCATTCGCTTACACGATTATAGTTCACCCTGAGGATGAGTCAGTTGAGGCCGCTCCGGAGGTCGTGAAAGAGGCGACTGAGTCTGTTGGAGAGATCAATGTTGATACACGTTGCCTAGCGATGCTTGACCGTGAGCTTTTAGACGATAGCTCTCTCTTAGAGAGATATCAGCAGCTCTGGTTCAGCGGACAGGATAAGGCCTGCCGAGATCTTTTGCGTGACAACGGTGGCGCGGTCCGCTACGGATTCCGTCGCGACGGAGATGAGCTAGGAATATTCCAGGTTCCAGGGGCTGATATAATTTGCCTGTGGCCAAAGAATATTGAGGAGCTCAAAGCTTCAGCAGCTTCAAGCGAGGTTGAGGCCGAGGCATAATACCTCAAACAACCGTGTCCATGCGCTCGCGTGGGCACGGTTTTCATACAAGCGCTTCTGAGATATCTCCCATTTCCAGCGCAGATCCTAGCGGCACAACTAGGAATTCCTCCAAACCGATGCTTTCATTAATCGAAAAAATCCTAACCTTTAAACCGAATAAGATAGACCATGGCGGGCTGCGTACGATCATCCACGAAAGGCTCAGGATCGGCGCCGGGTTTGGATTAGATCTCGATGCGGCCTGGTTTCCTAGGAAATCAAAGGCTGTAGTTTTATTTCTCCACGGCAACAGGCACAACATTACTCGCTTCTATGACCACTACGCCCTGTTTGAAAAGCTAGGGGTCTCGTGCTTAACCTTTGATTACCCAGGCTACGGTGAAAGCGCTGGCATACCATCGGAGCAAGCTCTTTACGCTAGCGCCAGAGCGGCGAGATCTTTTCTTGTAGAACAACTAAATTATGAGCCTAGTAGAATCGCACTCTATGGATGCTCTCTAGGAGGCTCAATCGCGACTGAGTTAGCGAGCCACTCAGAAGTAGGCTGCGTAATCACAGAGAGCACATTTACTAACTCTCACGACATCGGAAAGTTTCTATATCCCTACCTCCCTATTACAGGATTACTCCCTCTTCGTTTTAGAAATGACGCAAACTTAGCGACTGTGAAAGCTCCTAAGCTTTTAATTCATGGAGATCAAGATGAGCGCGTTCCTGTGTCGATGGCCAAAACTCTGCACGACGTAGCGCGTGGCCCAAAAGAACTAATCATCGTTCCTGGAGCAGATCACGTTAACTGCATAATTAAAGGTGGTGAGAAACTCCACAAAGAGATAGCCGCTTTCACTACCTTGCATTGCGAGAGCTAGACCACATAGGTTTGGCTTTCTTTGATGTACCAGGTAGTTCGTAGAAATCCTCATTTTTTCCGCCACCAAAAAAGGCGACTAAAAGGAATATCAGGATAAACAGTCCTATACCGTACATAGCCAACCCAACCACAATTCGGTGACCGCGCTGAGTATTAGCGAGCTCATTTAATGAGCGCCCATCTCGCCCAAAACACCCCTGATGTTGGCCAGACTTGTGCTCCGTTCCCTTATTACGGACCCTGTCGGCATTAAAAGAGTATCGGTCGCCACCACCGGAAGCCTCCCCCATTGAGCCGTCGTGCTCACTGTAACGAGTCCCCGACTTACTGGACTGGGTGGGTCTTGGCCGAAGACCTCCACCTCCCATAACGAAGCTGCTACCTGACTGAGCTCGCGAACCAGAATTAATAGAGTTATTATTCGGCGCGCTAGAGCTGGAGACCCAACGGCCCTCTCCGGATCCAACAGTACCGGTAAATCCCCTCATTACAAATTTATCTAGCGACATAGGCACCTTGATCAATGGTTTATGCAAAGGTTATGGCGCCGATGGGTCAAAGTGTGACCTGTAAGACAAAAAATATGGGTTATATCGTCTATTTTACCAAGAGTTATTATCCTCGGGAGACGAGGCAAAACATCCCGTAAGCGAGGTTTTGCCGCTCTTACCTAGGGAAGGCCGGCAAAACCTTCCCGTAGCGAGAAAGTGGAGGTTGAGTTGATATTCGATTTTCGAGATGGGAAAAAACCGCACCAGACTACGCCAAGGCTACGTCTGGTCCGACAAAAGCCTCGCCGGCCGTAGCTTTAGCGAAGGCCGGAAGTGTATCCACGACTCGACTGAGCTCGCCGAAGTCTGTGATACATTGAGGATTTTTTCCCATCTCGAAAACTCGAAGAGCGACTCAAGATCCGCTTTCGCAGTAGGGAGGGGTTTTGCCGGCCTTCCCTAGGTTACGGCAGTCGGAGTTTCTGACCCACTACTATCTTGTTGCCACGAATTCCATTTACTGCCCGTAAACGTTCCACAGATATACGATTTTTAGTGGCGATTGAACCAACGGTATCCCCTGTCCTGACTGTGACATACCGGGCCGCTTTCTGCTGTGGCTGAGCCTGTCCCTCGAATTGGCTACTAATTCTGACGATTCTAAGCTGCTGTCCAGAAGTTACCTTAGTTGAGCGGAGGGAATTGGCTCTCACGATGTCGCCTGTCGGAATTCCGAACTTTCTAGCTATTGAGTCAATACTCTCCCCGCGCCTAACGGTGTAGAGAGAGCCGCTCGGTCGCTCCGATACCTGGACGATTCGTGGCTTAGACTCACTGGAAGGCGACGAATAGACGGAATCGCCGCCCCCAAACACACGGTCTGCCCGTTCCCTCAAAGAAATTGGGACTCTCAGAGAATAGCCAGCTGGTATAGCCGCTCTTCCCGACCAAATCGGATCTAGCAATCCGTAATTAGCTTCTTTCAGATCCTCGGTCGAGATTCCAAGGCGACTGGCGATTGTTTGGGCTGATGCGGGACGTGTCAGGCGATACGCCGCAACTTGCAGTGGAGGCTCCTCACGGACCTCAGGGAAATACCGCTCATGGTCGTTAAAGATCTCTACTGCCGCGAGGAACTCAGGATAAAAATTAGTAGATGCGAATCCAAAATAGCGCTCGCTCGGATCCTCAATAATCGTTGCCAGGTCACTAGTACCTGCTTTGCGGACTTTTGAGCGTACTCCTCCTACTCCATGATTGTAACTGGTAATCGCCAGAGGCCATGAGCCCAATGAATTGTAAGCCTGCCGCAGATATTCCGCCGCCGCTCTAGTGGCTTTTATTGGATCTCTCCGTTCATCGACATAACGCCCGACTAACATGCGATGCGCCCTGGCGGTCCTTGGCATAAACTGCCAAATGCCCGCCGCTCCAACGCTACTATAAGCGGTGTAATCAAAGGACGATTCTATAAATGGGATCCTTGTGAGCTCTTTCGGAAGACCATACTCTTGCGAGAATATCTGCTCCATTACTGGGAGGTAACGCCAAGCTCGACGCACAGCCTCTGCATACCGCTCACGGATACCGGTCTGTGTACGAATAAGATCCTGCTCGATCCAATCACGTAGCACGCGCGGGGGGAGCCCGCGTTCCTCTAACTGCTCTAGCAATCGCTCCTGAAACTCCGTGCTTGCATCCTCTCCATCTGCTAGCTGGAGCATCTGACGCTTTACGTCATCGACCGCACGCTTAACTACATCGTTCTTGTAAGCCTCAAATGAGATTTTTGACATGGCATCCCTCTCACGTGAGAGGTCAATTACGCCAAAAACCAATTGAGGGAAGTCACGGTGATGAATGACGGAGTGACCCGAGCCGAATTTGGTAAATATATCCTTCCAAAAATCAACTCTAGCTCTAAGGGTAGGTGAGACCTGGAAGGGGCCGCTACTAGCGCTATGCCTAACATTAGATTTAAGACTTAAATTACTTCCAAAACCTGGGTTAGCTATCGCTGAATTAGAGCTTAATGCGAGCAATAAGGAGAAAAGAGCCGCGCCCCTAATTGAACGTGTCAGAAAATAAGAACACCAACCCCGTCTAGGCATCAAACCACCCAAATCCAATAAAAAGAGCCCCAGTAGAAATAAGGTTACACGATCAGTCAGATCGCACAACACTTTTGAGAGAGGGAATTAACTCTTAGAGGTGCAGCGAGCCGCATCTAGCTCTGCCTCGCTCATCGAGGTCGTCTCTGACGCGTTAATCTCAATAAACTCCTTTAGGTCATCTGGTACGCTAGAATCCTCCATTATGGCCTCGACCGGACACTCAGTCTCGCACGCCCCGCAATGTATACACTCAT
>Ga0214921_10010450_pt1 | contig 11477 bp, 10 predicted proteins | sample LL1505_MetaG_FD_177992 | JGI IMG/M metagenome (GOLD analysis project Ga0214921, IMG submission 177992) | Freshwater microbial communities from Lake Lanier, Atlanta, Georgia, United States - LL-1505 | ecosystem: Environmental > Aquatic > Freshwater > Lake | place: USA: Georgia | collected...
TATGTTTATTATTTTTTTTGAAATAAAGTGAACGCTGACACTCAGTTCCCGCAAGATTTGTTCTCGCGCCTCCAGAGAACTAAATGTCAATAATTAATGCCCGACCCCTTCAGACCTCTGATTAAATCTGGTCTTCGAAATAGGCTCAAGGGCTCTTTACTTTAATCCGCAGGAACCGCTTTCCGTTCGCGGATATACTAGCATTATCTGTGACCGTCACAAAGCGCCTTTCCAAGCCCGAGTCCGACACAATGCTGAGATTATTCAAGGGGACCGTGGTTGCGCCACCAACACTGCGAGCAATTTCGGCATTCCAAGAGGTGAGGTCATTGGATGCTTCCACGCTATAGGTGAGATCTGACCGATTTGAATCGCAAATGAATGTTATTTGAAGTTTGTCTCCGAGAAAGCTGAGAGAAGGAGAAACCGCAATCGCGTCAGAGGCTTTGGGATTTCCACCAAATGCACTTTCCAAGAGATTACAGAAACCATCCCCATCTGCATCCGCAACAGGTCCAGAGATTCCAGAATCACCTACCTCTCCAGAGGAGAATTTTGTTGATGACCACTGGGTGTAACTCATGGGCAATCTGTGATGAGAAGTGTTGGGCAACATCAGAGTTCCTCCCTCTTGAATGCTGGTTTCGTAGTGCCCAGTAGTATCCTGGTATCGGACGTAGAGAGTTTTGACTTTGCCAGAAATTGGATCTCCGCCAAGATTGCTATTGCTTGCCGTCATGTTGACCGTGTTATGAATAATTTTGGCAGATACATAGCTTCTCACCTCTGCGGTCGTTCCATTGGCTCCGTAAGTTGCTTCAAGGATAACAAGTCCGCTTAGAATATCAACCGTGCTTAGATCGAATCTACGTTCTGAATATTGAAGAGTGGAATCAGTCACACGGAGCAGGAACGAACTGCTGATCGTCAATTTTGGCTTTCCATAAAGAATTCCCGAACTGTCCAAAGTGATGCCAGGAGGAAGAGGTCCTGAAGTGATTGACCATGAATATGGGGGCGTGCCGCCAGATGCCTCAAAATCTTGGCTATAAGCAGTTCCTGCAGTCCCCGTGGCCATGGGACTTACGCTTGTAATCATTAATTGTCCATTCACTCCCCCATTGAGTCTTGCGAGGTAGTTGGCAGTAACTCCCCCTATTGTGGTGAAACTTCCACCAACTACAATTTTTGTATCTGGTTGAATCAAAATACTATTAATAACACTGTTCATTCCAATTCCGGGTCGGAATGTTGCGTCCAAGGTTCCATCAATATTTAGCCGGGCTATACGAAAACGGTTGGAGGCAGAAAAGTTGGTGAAGTAACCACCGATTACAACTTTGCCCTGTGCATCAACGGCAACGCATTCTAATGAACTGTTGGGACCTGTGCCTGGATCGAATGTGGTGTCCAAGGCTCCGCTAGAATCCAGCCTTGCGACATATTTTCTTGAAACTCCGTTGAAAGTTGAAAATCCACCGCACAGCAAAATCTTTCCGTCGATTTGGATAAAAAGATCCTTCACTGACATTGCTCCAGTCCCATTATTGAAAGTCAGGTCCAAGGAACCATCTATATTTATGCGAGCTATTCCAGTTTTTGATATCCCATTTACAGTGGAAAAGCTTCCCCCGATAATCGCGCGTCCATCAGGTTGGATTTCAATAGAATAAATTATACTGTTGGCGGTTGTTCTGTATTCCATGTCGAGGGATCCATCAGTGTTTAGCCTTGCGATGTATTCCTGACTGTAGCCGTTAAATGTTGAAAACCATCCTCCCACAAGACTTTTTCCATCAGCCTGAATGTTGATGGCTTCGACTGAACTGTTCGGCCCGATGCCTGGATCAAATGTGGCATCCAGACTCCCGGTGTTAGTAAGACGCGCGATATACTTTCGAGTCACACCGTTAACTGTAGAAAAGTCACCCCCGATTAGGATTTTCCCATCCGCCTGAACTGCGACAGCGTTAATGCTGCTGTTTGGTCCTGTGCCAGGATCAAAATCCGTATCCAGAGTCCAATCTGCATTCAAGCGGGCAATGTATTTTCTCGCGATTCCGGCAACTTGAGAAAAACTTCCGACGACAACGATTTTTCCATCGGATTGCCTAACAATCGCATGAACGGTGCCGTTAGGTCCAGAATTTGGCCCGGTGCTTGGATCGAGTGATCCTGGTCCAGTCCACGCGGATGTATCGGTCGCTGCGCTGACGATGGAGGAGTATGGGCCATCTCCGTTGTAGTTGCTCGCCCTGACGCGGTAAAAATATGTAGTGCCGGGACTCAACCCACTATCCGCATAAGGTGAACTTGAGCTGCTTATTTGAGTCCAGTTAGTAATGCCATCCAAACTACGTTCGATTTTATAGCCAGAGGCATTGGCAGTAGAACCCCAATCCAAAATCACCTGCGTGTTACTAGCGGGGGAGCTGCGGAGGGCTGAAGGAGTGTCAGGAAGTGAACTGCCAAAATCTCCATAGAGACGCGTAAGCCCTGAAGTGGAACTCCCGGAAACTTGATTAAAAGCGCCACCGATTAACGTCCTGCCATCTGGAAGCTTTGCCGCAGCAAAAACAGAATTGTTTATCCCGGGTGATGGATTGAATGTCGTATCGAGGCTTGCATACGCAGAAGATCCGAAGGGGCCATAATAGTAGTCGCTGCCCACCAGAAGTCGGGCCAGTCGGTTTTTTGAAACCCCATTAACCAGAGTGAAATCTCCAGCGATTAGAATTTTTGCCTGCCTCGAATAAGACTCGCCCTCTGTGACAAAGGCACGCACCGGAGCATCTGTCCACACATTGAAATTTTGATCAATAGAACTACCAAATCCATAGCTGCTTACCGTGAACCTTGCAATTCTCCCCCGCACTACCCCGTCAACAGAAGTGAAGTTCCCTCCTGCATACAGTCCCGCTGAGCTGGAATAAGTGTCGCCAACGAGGGCCAATGCGTAAACAGCACCGTCCAGACCAACTCCGCTATTGAAGGAGTAATCTACGCTTCCGTATGTAGTGAGTTTCACAAGCCGGTTCCTTGTTTGCCCGTTGAAACTTGTAAAAGCACCGCCTACGTAGATTCCCGATGGATAGTAATTGCCGCTTACAACGATTGCATAAACTGTGTCGTTCGCACCGCTTCCTGGATTGAAAGAAGTGTCCAAAGCCCCGGTGGCGCTCAGCTGTGCGATGCGATTTCTTGTGGCCCCTCCAACTGAGGTAAAATCTCCCCCGATCAAGATCGAGGCACCGTAGCCATTGAAGTAGTAACTGCTGCTGCCAAGAGCGATGGCACGAACGGTGCCATTTGCACCAATGCCAGGATCAAACGTCGTGTCCAGACTTCCGTTGCTAGTGAGACGGGCAATTCGGTTTCTACTTACACCATTGTATGTGGTGAATTCCCCTCCGATCAGAATCTTGCCATCTGACTGCAAAACCACCGCGTGAATCGGACCATCTGCTCCACTTTGCGTGGTAAATGATGCGTCCAAGGCTCCAGTGCTGGTCAACCTAGCGATACGGTTTCGTTGGGCGCCTCCAATCGACGTGAAATCACCAGCAACTATCACGTAACCGTTTGTTTGCACTGCCATGGCCCTTACACTTGCATTTGTCCCTGCGCTCAAAATGGGTCCAGTGATGAAACTTGGATCAAAGCCCCCGATCTGGGCGTGTGCAACCCCGACTCCGAACAAGAGCAAGGCAAAATGCGCAAAAAATGCGAACTTGGAGTGCCAAGATTTTCTCATAGAGTCGAGGGATTCAGACTGCACAAAAAAGCCGAGCTGATCAGGTGGCCGAGACTCATTGGATTCAATTTGGTCTTCAGATTCTGGGTAATCGTTCATAAGGGTGGAGGTGAGTTTTGAGGTGTAAAACTGGGAGGTTATTTGAGTTTTTCCCGAGAATACGGTCGAAAGAAAATCAAAAAAAATTCACATTCCGCCTGCGCACAAACTTGATGTCTTTGTTGCCGACAGTTTCTTGGGTTTTGCAGTTTGGTAGAAATCCTAGGTTCATTGCCAAGCGAAAACAATAGTCAGACATTGAAATTTTGGAATCTTAAAATGGGCTCGTATTGAAATTTTTCCAAGGTCAGACATACTGACCTCTGCACATCAGCCTCCGCATCTCGGGGAAAGCGGATGATCCCCTTTTGCGCCGGAAAACCACTGCCATTCAGAGATCAACAGCGGCTCAGACCAGTAAAAGGGGTCAGCAACCGTCTTATTGATATTCAGGCCACTGCTCTCTAATCTGGGTCGCACTCGTTGCGAGGGTGCCTGCGATGGCAGGCTGCTCAATGACCAATCTGTTGCCCTCCAGCATGGCAACAACGCCTAGGAAGCGGACCTAATCGGAAAGAATGCGTTGTAAAGCAGCCATCGCTCCAGATACTCGATTGGCGAGGCCTTTGATTCCTCGTCTGGACGATAGACCACACGCAGGCCGAAAAAGTCCGGCCATGTCGCTTTGAGAAATGTTCTGTTTTCTTCACGAAACCAAACTTGGTGTTCGTTGCCTTCGTTCGAAGGCGGGAGGCTCAGCTCTGCTGGAGCCGTGGGGAGGAACCAACCTTGCTTGTTGGCGACTTCGTTGAATATGCGAAGGTCTTCTTGGAAATGGGTATGACCGCCCTGAAGGCGGCCAACTGCTTCACGGCGTCCATGGAGCTTTTCAATGCATGCTTCGGGCGGGATTCGCTCAAGGTTTGCGTGGTCCACATGGGGTAAAATTAAGGTTGTTGGTTGGGTTGTTTCAACTGGGAATATCGGTAACACGCTGGGACAAATGGTTCAAGTCGTGATAAGCCAGCTGCCGCGCAGGATGGGGGTCGGAATGCCTGCGGTCAGAACGAGGCACCATCACTTGCGCAACGGTGTAAAGTCATTGGCCGCTTTTCTGGGGCGGGGAAAGTAAAATTAGAAAACAGCCGATCTATCATCCATGCGCTTCCGCAGGCTTTTGAGAGGGGGAGCCGACGACGAGACTCGAACTCGTGACCTATCGATTACGAATTAGAGCATTGCCTTTGTTTTGATGTGTTCTAATTTGTCTGGAAATGAGCAATCAAAAAGACGGAAAAACCATACCAGTAAAGCCTCTGAGCGGTTATGGAAAATTGATAAAACCCGAACAAACTCATACAGAGCCTTACAGAAAAACTACCAAGCAACTACCAAACCAAAAAACGGGGGGCGTGGGAAAAAATAGTGCGAATTACTGGAAGGCGCGGATTTTTAAACCCGTGAATGATCGGGGGGAGGCATCGCCTCATTTTGCCATGCAGCTTCAGTTCAAGGGGAGGCGGCTTAGTTTTGGCCTTAGGACATCCAACAAAGAGGCTGCTGCACTGCGGGCGGCGGGTATTTACAGCGACCTTCTCACTCTTGGTGTCGAAGTGGCACTTGCCAAACATCGCCCGACAAAGAGAGAGGATGTTTCCACCCTTGGGGCATGGATCGAGGCGGCGCGACTCGTTTTTGACAAGAGCCCTACAACTTTTGCTGCCTATGCACGGGCGGCGCGGAACATAGCGGCGGACATTCTCGAGGTTGAGCGAACCAAGAAACGATTTGGCCGCAAGGGTGGGACATTTCGGCAACAAGCCGACTTGACTCCTGTTTCTCTTTTCACAGAAAGGGCCGTTCAAGAATGGAAGATTCGGTATGTGAAGGAGAGGGGAGCGAGCAATCCGGCACGGCAGCGGGCAGCGCGCATTTCCTGCAACTCGGCACTGCGGGCGGCGCGTTCGCTTTTTCAAGAGGACATCGCAAAGCATCTTCCCGCCTTGGATATGGAGGAACGCCCTTTTGCGAAGGTGGCTTTTTACCCTCGGGAATCCATGAAGTATCACAGCAAAATTGACCCGACGATCCTGCTTGGAAAGGCTCGAAATGACCTCGGGGAGAAAAGACCAGAAGCTTTCAAGATTTTGCTTCTCGCGCTCGGGGCGGGGCTTCGCCGAGGAGAGATCGACCGCTTGCTTTGGCGGCAGATCAACCTGGATGCAGGGGAAATCCATATCGAGGTGACGGAGGCGGGGGCACTGAAATCCGCCGACAGCACCGCCAAGGTTGCCATTGATGAAACCCTGTGCGGCTTGCTTCGTGGTTACAAGGCCAAGGCGACTTCCCAGTTTGTGATTGATGGCGGCACGGGCGAGGGAGGTTCAAGGGCATGGGGCCAGCGTTACCGATGCCAAGATGCCTTTGATTCACTTCTGGCATGGCTTCACCTGAATGGGGTCGAGGATAGGCGCGCCTTACACACTCTTCGCAAAGAGGCAGGATCAATCATTGCCACAAAGAGCGGCATCTATGCCGCTGCCAGATTTCTTCGGCACTCCGACATCAAGGTTACGGCACTGCACTACGCGGAACACAAGGATCGCGTTGCAATCGACCTCGGTGCGCTCATGCCAGCAGAAGGGATCATCCCTTTCCCATCCGGCGAAAACAAAAAAGCTCGTGCCGTTATCGTTTCCGACACTCAATCAAAGCGGATCAAACCCAAACAAAACAGAGCATGAGCAAGGAATCTCTTTCGCGATCAAAGACGGGGGCCACTGGCGGGGGGCGGCGTGCACCCTCGGCAGGCACAAAACCCGTTAAAGGAAACCCCGCCGAGCTTGAAAAAAAGCCAGAACCCGAGGTTGTCCGCTTCAACTGGAGCGATGTTGATTCACAAAACACAATTTGCTCCGATAGGCGTCGGAAAATTCCTCAGGTCATAGCTCAGTTTCCCAAGGGCGTTGAGGTCACGATTTTCAGTAGCCACTGCAAACGGAAAAAGGATTTTGAGGTAACGCACCTCATTCACAAAAGCCGTGATGTTTCCTTAATGCCCTATTTGCCTTGGGAGCCAGAATACGAATGGAAATCCTATTCGCCGCTCACGCATCACAGCCTTCCGAAGTGGCATGCGATGATTTTTTTCTCTGGGACTTGGGATCTCAGCTACTCGAGCGCAAGAAAGTTTACGGGGAAAATTTACAGGGATGCAATTCAACGATCTGAAAAAGGGAATTGGGTTCTACCAGATGAAGAGTTGATAGCCGCCTTCAAGTTTCTCAGGCAGTTAGCGCGGTGCACATTAGATCCCAAGCCTCTTGAACATACTTGGACATTGGAAAAACTGAGGCGCTACGACTTTTTGCAAGGCGGGCTTTGGAATGGACTTTTGCCCGCCTTAATGAAGGGCAGGTTTTCGGAAATAGAGAGGACTTTTGAGTTCGCTCGCGGTGTCGAGTCCAGACGGGGAACAGAGGAATTTTTCCACATCGAGGATCAGTTCCCTTTTGCGGTTACGCCCTACCACAAAGGGTTGATTGGGGTTTGCAAGGAAATGCGGGACCAAACAAAGGCAATGCCGCCCAGCGTCGGTGAGTTGTTTGAATTCATGAATAAGAATGACCTTCTTGGACCGAATTCGGTGAGCGATGCAAAATTTCGGGAGAACCTAATAAAGCTTCGGTTGGAATGGCTAATCGAGTCTCACAAGAAATAGTTTTTCTCGGGTAAAGTTCTTTCCATTCGGGTTTAGCAACTCGAACGGACCATAGGTTCTTGGGAGCCTCGGGTTTTTAAGTTTGGGCGTTTTTGCCTTTCTCTGTTGGCGCGTGTCTGCAAACGGACCGCAAAAACCAACATGGAAAAAAAATCAAAACCATCAGTCGCCTCCGCTTCGGGGGCAACTCAGCAGTTCATTTCCCGCAGGGCACTCTGTGCCCGATGGGCGAAGTCAGCCATGAGCGTTCGGCGCATGGAAAAAGCAGGAATACTTAGGAGCTATCGGATCGGCAGAGATGCAAGGTATCTTATGCGTGATCTGTTGGCCTTAGAAGCATCTTGGGAAATAGCCTTATGAAAAAAGCGAGATTCCTAACTAAAGCCGAGCTTTGCAGGCGTTGGGGTGTGTCGCCTCAGTTCTTGGAGAAACTCAAGTCGTATGGAGTCATTCCAACGCTGAACGGCAAATACGCCCTAAAGCTCATGCAGACTCCTTACATCCTAACAATCCTCAACTCTGCGAAGGAGGGCAGCGCCTCCTGAAAAGGAAACGGGGCGGCATCCGCGTCAACGGATGTCCGCCCCTTGCTTTTGTATTACTATGAACAATTTAACTTACTCTGAGGGTTCGTCAAGTTCTGACAGCGAAGATTTTTACCTACCGGATAGAATCTACTATTCAGGGAATGCTTACGCATTAGAGCATAAGGGCACCTACATTCCCTTGAAATCAGCCAGCGATGTCTCGGCACACCTGAGAAGCGCGGGCTTTGAACAAGCCGACACCGTTGGGATTCTTTGCGACATCCGGACAAAAAATTATGTCACCTACATTGGGCCAGTTGCTGGGCATCCACCCGGGGTATACATCTCGCCAGATTCGGGGAAGAAATTCCTCGTCACGGATGGTCCGCTATTGATTCAGGGAAAGCCTGGGGCGTTTCCATTCATTGCGGCATACCTTCGCGAGCTCTTTGGTCCTGAGCCTATACAGATCGAAGCTGCCACGGCATGGGTTCGACAAGCGCGTGAAAACATCGTTTTAAAAAAGCGGCGACCTTTGGCGGCGGGTGTTCTTGTTGGGCCGAGAGGCTGCGGCAAGACGCTCTTCATCGAGATGGTGCGGCATTTGATTGGTGGCCGCTCAGCAAGTGCCTACAAGGCTCTCAACGGGGGGACGAATTTCAATGCCGATATATTGGGCGCTGAGCTTCTCCTTATTGATGACGAGCAGGCGGGGCGTGAATACCGAACGCGCATGGCACTGGCGCAGGGAATCAAGAAGCATCTCTTTGCGGCATCCGTTCGCATTGAAGGAAAGCACCGCGACGCGATCACCATGCGGCCGATTCAGGCGCTTCTCATCGCCGTGAACAGCGAGCCGGAGCATCTTGAAGTCTTACCGACCATTGATGATTCGACAAAGGACAAGCTCTCACTTTTCCACTGTTGCCACGCCAGTCTTGGCGGTTTGGAGCGTGATGAAATCTGGGAGCAGGTCACGAAGGAGGCTCCGCACTTCATTCACTACCTTGAAACAAGCCAGCATCCTGAAGGGCTCAGGGACCGCCGCACAGGAGCAGCAGCTTGGCAGAATCCCATCGTGCTCGAAATCCTCGGCGACATTTCGCTTGAGGAGCAGTTTCGAGAACTTCTCACGCAGTGCTCGAACATCACTCACATGATCGAGGAAGCGGGAGCTTGGGACGGCACGGCGATGGAGTTGGAAACTTCACTGCGGGATGATCCGAAAACCAAGCTGGGCGCGGATCGCCTGATCAAGCATGGCAAGGCAGTCGGTGGGTTTTTAGGAAAGTTGCAAGCAGCAGGGCGCATCGTTGTAACTCGCAGGACAGTGAACGGCATCACGAGGTGGCGCATTGCGAGTCTCAGTCAGGAACAGGGTGGAAAGGTGGATCACCTGTAACTGTTTTTATAAGCAGTATTTTTTAAACCCTATTTTAAATAGAAAACATGTTCCACCTTTCCACCCTTCCATCCCTTCGGGAGGGTGGGAGGTGGCTTGTTTTGATTTATGTTTCCAAGATATGTTCCCGCGATAGTTGCCGCTACCGATTTTGGACACATTTGGGAACATATGCTCTCCTCGCTACAGGAGCGGAAAATATGTTGCTTTTGTGTTGCCGGAAACGAAGTCAAAAAATTGACGCTTGAACCACTATTCTGTAAAATTGCATTCATGGAACCTCACGACCAGAAATTCTACGACATTGTTGCCGGAGAAATTCGTTCGCGGTTCGTTGTTGATGGTCTTTGGGTGAGGGCTTTCAGCGATGCTGACGGTGACGAGGCTAAGGCGAAAGCAACCTACATTACGCGTCGCGTTGAGCAGCTAAAAGCAGAGGTGCAAGCCGCCAAGTCGGCAGCTTTTGAGCGGGCACAGGCAGAGGCGAGGGAAAATCAGGAGCAGCGAAACAGATTGAAGCGAGAACAGAGAGACATGCGCGCTCGTGAGAGACAGGCTGAGCGTCAGCGTCCGCTTGACCCAAAAGGCAAAAAATTGCTCGCATTCCTATTTGTTATTGTTTTCGCTATTACATTTTTGATTTTAACTCGGCTATGACTTTATCTGGAAGACTGACAATCGCGGCCCTTTCACTTTTGATTTTTGTGGGATGTGCGACCACGCCCGAAGCTAAGATTGAGCATGTCAGAAAACAAGTTGCCAAAAAGCCTTTCAACGAATGGCCTACCCTATACGAAAAATTTGAGAGAAAGGGCGATATTACTCCATTAGTGCGCAAGCAATGGACGGAGGCTTGGGCGATTGAAAACAAAAAGCGGGAAGACGCAAGGATCGCCCGAGAAAAGGAGGAAAGAAGATTACTTGCTGAGCGAGAAAAGGAGCAAAGAAGACTTGCCGCAGAGCGAAAGAGAATGTGGGACTCCCTTACACCTGCTCAGAAGATGGATTTCGAGTTAAGGCAGCAGCAACTGGCCCAGCAGCAAGCCATGATGGCGCAACAGCAAGCTAATATGGCTTATCAAGCTGAAGCCCAAAGACGAGCTAATGTGGCAGCTGCATTGTCAAACTTCCAACAAGGCTTGCAGAATCAAGAAATGATCAACGCTTATGATCGCAGAACGCGGGTGATGTCTCAACCTGTGGATGTGAATGTCAACGGCAATATCAACCACACATTTAACCCAGTGTATCAGCAGCCTTACTTCGCGCCTAGTTATGGGTATTAAAATCAAATGTATTGGTGGATATTTTGTTTTTTTTAAATGGATGATTTCATAACAAATACAAATGGAATTTCAATCGCAGAAGCTTTTGTGCTTGGCGGATTAGATACGCTCAAAGTCTTGGTTGGCTGGTTTTCATTTGCTGTTGCTCGTAAGTATAGAGTAGAAAAACATACTTTTCCTAATAAAGTATCCGATTGGATTCATTTGTCTTGTGTCGCGTTGTTCATACCTTTTGTGTCGTCTGTTTTTTTAAATATCACAGGCTTAATCTATTTTATCTCATCTGATGATGGTGGATTTATTCGAACATACACTTTTATGGCTCTTTGCTCTTTGTGGGGAGCCTTTGCCATAAAACAAGATGAGCTTTTGCGACATATCCACAAGGGCCTAAAGGAAGCCGATTGTAATTAAAATCATCGTCACGCTGGTTCGTAAATCGTAGGGTCGTTGAGATGCCTGCGGACGCCGACCGGATGGCCATCTCCGCCGACACACTGCCGCGAGAAAATGTCTGATTCGCTGATCCTCACCGATTGTTTTTGAAAAGGTGAACTGCCGTGTGTCCGCGAAGCTGCTCCACCCGCGCCGTGTTATATCGTCCGGCTTCGCCTCAATGTCACGAATGGCGCAACGAACCGCTCCGCTCCACCTCCGCTGCGCCGAATCCTCCACTCCGGCAGGCTCTCCGATAGCTGCGATAAACGCTCACTCTGGGCGGGGCGTTGTTCGGCCTCCGCGCTCGTTC
>Ga0214921_10010451_pt1 | contig 11476 bp, 7 predicted proteins | sample LL1505_MetaG_FD_177992 | JGI IMG/M metagenome (GOLD analysis project Ga0214921, IMG submission 177992) | Freshwater microbial communities from Lake Lanier, Atlanta, Georgia, United States - LL-1505 | ecosystem: Environmental > Aquatic > Freshwater > Lake | place: USA: Georgia | collected 2015-05-28
TCGTTCCATTGAATTGCACCTCATTCGAAAAGAGGGGATTGATGTTCGACTGAGGATAATCTCGAGTGTCCCGCTGAGCGACCGACATATCGGAATTGACCGTGCCACCGAATGCAATCCGCAATCCTGGCCCTGGGCCCGTTACTGGCTGCGCCTGCACGTCGGTCAGGGACAATCTCTGGGCAAAAAGATTCGATCCACAAAAAAGCACCACGATCAGTACGCCCGACTTGAAAAACCTGAATCCCTGAACCCTTGAACTCCTAAATCTTTTCGCTGCACAATCCAAAATTAAAAATCCAAAATCCAAAATCCAATTCGCGTCCTTGGCGTACGTTGCGTGAAACATCGGATTCATCTCACGCTACGTCCGCTACGGGCACAAAGGGATGGGAAACCCAAACTCGGTTGCACCTTGTTACATTCGCACTTTCTCACCTTCATACATTCACACCTTGGCTTAGAAGCGAATCGTCACCGTCCCCATGATTGACATTGAGGGAACCGACTGTCCTGCGATCGAGTTCAAGTAGCGAAACTGGACGTCAATCATCAGGTCGGGCTCTCCAGGGTTAATCTGAATTCCTCCGAACCCTTGATAGGCGCCCAAGGTCTGGCTTTGGGTATAATCATCTGGTTTTCCGGTGACAAAGATTTGCCGAAAAATTCCTCCCATCCCACCCCCTGCAACCAAACGAATGCGAGTAGCTCCTAGAGGGTCGGTGCGGAAAATGAAATTCCCCATCATCGGAACCTGAAACAATTGAACATTGGTGATCTGCGACATATTGGTCGCTGTGATATTTCCTGCCTGATTCGAGTAAACGGTGTTGTAAAGAAGGCCCCCTTCGATCTCGAAGGCGATGTTGTCGTGGAACTGTGTGCCCAGCATCACCCCCGTCGCAAAGCCCGGAGCCATGTCAACGCTGCTGGTGATGCCAAAATCCGGGTAATCCACATTCGTAACGAAACTCAAACCGATCCCGGTGCGAACGTAGTAAGGGGTTAAGCCATCTTTCTTCTCCCCCTTTGGAGATCCATCCGCTTCAGATTTCGCACCCGGCAAGGGGCGGTCCACTAATTCCGTGTTGGGATCAGTGGTTGGGGGCGGCATGACAAAAGGATGCGCGTTGGCGGCGTCGTTCTGAGCCGTATCTACTCCCCCATTATCCGCAGTCCAACCCACGCTTGAGCAAAGCGCGAGACCAGCAAAAAACACACCCCAACGGCACATTTTGGGAGCGTGAGATCTGGGAAGGAAGATTCAAGTGCCTTACGCATGCACAGAAAAACAACATGCGAATAGTCGTCGAAGTGTCACTTTCAAGTTGTTGTGAGACCATTCACAAGTTTGACTTTTTCCTGACAAAAGCTGATCGTAAGGTCCATACAAGAATCCAAAAAAAGAGCATGCCCTATCGGTTTCTGTTTTTCTCTCTTCGCCTTTGCGCATTGGTTGTTTTGAGTATTTTGTCCGGTTCGACTTACGGGCAAGGTTTGGGTGGAATCCGAGGGCAGGTTTTGGATTCAGATTTTGGCCAGCCGATTGCCCGAGCCTCGGTGGCGCTACAGGACACTCCCTTTGGCGCGATGACTGATGAAGCGGGGCGATTTACCATCAGCGGAGTACCCCCAGGGGTGTATGTTTTGACGACTAGGTCATCCGGTTATGTCGCCCGAGTCATGCCAGACGTATCGGTCGCGAGCGGATTGTTTAACGACATTCGAGTCGAGACGATCGCCGAAGTCGAAGAAATGGAAGAGTTAGTAGTCCCAGGGGAGTTGGAAAAAGCATCAGAAACAGGTCTTCTGGCTGAGAGGCAAGGGGCCACGGCTGTTCTCGACAGCATTGGGGCGGATCTCATTTCCAAGCTTGGCGCCTCAACCGCTGGAGATGCATTAAAGCGGATGGTGGGAACCTCTGTGGTCGACGGAAAGTATGTTGTGGTCCGAGGATTGTCGGACCGATACGTGAACACCCTGATGAATGGGGGAAGATTGCCCTCGTCCGATCCGGACAAGCGCGCGATTAACGTCGATCTTTTTCCCGGGCCGACCTTGGAAGGTATCAATACGACGAAGACCTTCACCCCCGATCAGCCGGGGGATTTTACCGGTGGCAGTGTCGACATCCGCACCAAGCAGTTCCCGGACAAACCTTCGTTCGGGGCTTCCGCCACAGTGGAGTATAATAGTCAGGCCACCTTCAATCCTGATTATCTCACTTATGCGGGTGGAGGAACGGGGCCGTTTGGCTTTCGGGCGAACCAAAGGGAAATTCCCGAGAGCGTGATCAATAATACGAATCTTGTTGGCCTCGATCCCAAGACCTTGAATGCTAATAAGGATAATCTCGACAAGGCGGAAAACGTGAACAACGCCATGCGGCAAATGAGCTCTGTCACAGGTCTTACGAATAGTACCCCCGGACCGAACTATAGCTTCAACATGCAGGGAGGGGATTCAGTGGATTATGGTCCAGAGCAGAAAATTGGTACCTTTGGTGCATTCAGCTACAGGCATAAAAATATCTATAATCCGGAAACAGTCCGCGGAAATTACTCTATCCAGAATGGGGGAATTAAGCCGAACTTTCTCGTGCTTGACAACAAGGCCTCCGAAGATGTTCTTTGGGGAGGATTGGTCAATTTTGCTGTCCAACCGGAAAAAGATCAGCGAGTTGCAATTAACGTGATATTCAATCAGCAGGCCACCGACACTTCCGATTTTCAATATGCAAATAACAAAACCAGCCCTGGGCTGGGGGACAAAGAATTTCAGTATACATCGATTCAATACAGCGAGAGGCAGTTGGGCTATATTCAGTTGAATGGAAACCATAAAATCAAAACATTTCGAGACATCGAAATCGATTGGGTCGGGGGGGTTGGTCAAGCCCAGTTAAACGAACCCGACCAACGACTATTTCAGAATGCCTATGATTCCAAGACTGGGGATTATACTAAACTTGAAGCGGGGAATCCTTCGTTCACCCAATCCAAATCGCCCCTGCAGAGGTATCAACGGCAGCTTACGGAAGGAGAATACAACGCTATTGCAAATGTTTCAGTCCCTTATTTTGAAGACAAGGAAAACCCTAGTAAATTTAAAACTGGCTTTTATATCGACACAACACAGCGGAACTACAATCAGGCCAGCTTTGTTTATGATTACGGCGGAGCTACTTACCCGAGCGATTTCGAAGCCTACAACGAAGCGGATGCCAATGGTCAGAATTGGAGCGATGTATTTCTAAACGAGGACAGGTCTGGCTTGGTCGATCCGACCGGGCAGGGTGGTACGGACGGCAATTACATGTCATGGACGGCTGTGAATAGTTCCTCTGGATTGGGCACTACCTACAATGCCTATCAGCAGGTTCTTGCTTCGTATGTGATGACCGACTTTCGGCTCTTTCCTCAACTGACCTTTACGGGGGGCACACGGTTTGAGAATACAGACATTCAGGTCAAAGGTCCTCCTTCTACCCTTTTCCCCACCCCCGCCGCTGCGACTGCCGATATTCAACGGCTGGATCTTCTGCCAGCTGCGGCTGCCACTTTTCAGCTCATGCCAGAAGTGAATTTTCGCTTGGCCTGGTCGCAAACGATCGCGAGGCCTTCTTTCAAGGAGCTCGGCCCGGTCGTCACCCAGGACTTTTCTGATTCAACGATTTTTGTTGGGAACCCAAAGTTGAAGCTTTCCAATATCAATAACTACGATATGCGGATTGAATATTTTCCTAGAGCTGGCGAGGTAATTGCAGTCAGCGGATTTTACAAGTCGATCAAGAAACCGATGGAGCAGGCGATCTATAAACTGGGGGACACCCAGTTTTATCAATACACAAACAATGCCACCTGTACTCTTTGGGGAGCCGAATTTGAGGCTCGGAAAAGGTTAGATCAGTGTCATGAGTATCTTAAAAACTTTTCCGTTAATTTTAATGCCACTTACATCCAATCCGAAGTTCCTCTCAGTGTGACCCAGCTGTCAAAAGCCAAGGATGCGGGGAATTATGCAACCTCTCGGCCTCTTCAGGGGCAACCCCTGTATATCATTAATGCTGGCCTCAGCTATGACGACCAGCCCAATGGTTTTTTTGCAGGCCTCTTTTATAATGTCACGGGACCTTATCTCTATGCGGCAGGGTATGATTTGCCCGATATATACGAACAACCAGCGCCCTCGTTAGATTTCAATTTGACTCAAGAGTTTGCGGATCACTGGGCTTTCACCTTCCGAGGAAAAAATCTTCTCAACCCTATTTTTCGTCAGACTATCACGTATCAGGGCAACGAAGTAGACTACTTGGCTTACACCAAGGGATACGATGTTTCCCTAGGGCTGAAATACGCGTTCTGATCCTAAATCCAGCCGGAACGTTTTTTAGGGGGCGTAGGGAATCACGAAATCCGGATCTGGTTTGAGCTTGCGAATTTCCAGTGCTTTGGTTGCAGGGGCGATCACTACCTCGGCCTCAGGCAGACTGTAACGGGACTCGATGCACACCCAGTGAGTCGGTTGGCCTGTCAGATAGGCAAAGGTTTCAAATCTCTCCCCCACAAGAATCCGAACCTGATCCGAGTTGGCAGGGGTGGAACCCGCTACAAAACCATTCGCAGCCGATGCAGCAAGCTTCTGCAACGAGAAATTTTTGAGATGTCCAGGAGCTAAGAGATTGTATCCTGCACGCAGAGGAAAGCGAAAGGCATGGGTTCGAGGCTCTCCGTTGATTTCAAAGTTAAAAACTCCCCCTGTTTTTCGGACAAGAATCAATCCGTGTCCCGGCGGGATCACAGTGTTCGCAGGATCGGAATTTTGAGAGGCGAGGGCCGATCGCCATCCCCCTGGTGTTTTTAAGTCCCCCGCTTGGACAAAAAAGGATCGATATCCAGATTTTTCATCCGGTGAATAAACTTTAATTTCATCACTCGATGAGGCGGTGCGCCCTTTCCATAGTTTTGTGGTTCCTGCATCGCCAAAGACCGTTGCTAGCGTCCAATGGGGGTGAATCGTGAAGGTTGCTCCCGCTAAAGCGGAGGGAAGATCGTTTCGGGTGTTGGAAGAAGATGATTTCAGTGCAACAAACCCTTTTTCCTTCAGCGTACGAATAGGATCCACTTCATAGCGCTCTCCTTCCAGAGAGGCATCGCCAGGGGCTGCGCAAATTTCCAGAAAGCATGGAGAGGATCCCCATCCCGGGATGGTCGCGAAGTCGATTGGAGGAAAGGAGTTTACCTGAACGCGAAAAGTGGCGGAATCTGACTTGGTGATCTGTCCGGAAAATAGGGCGGGGCGAAGAAGTGGTATTCCGACGTAACTGCTCCCCGGGAGCAGGGAATAGGGCAGCTGGACAGGCTCAGCAAACAGTCTCGAGCTTAGGACAAGCAAAAGGCCGAGTTTTCCGAGAAAACGAAAAAAGGAATAAAAATCAGGATTTTTCATGGTTTTTCAATGACCATTGTGGCGTTCTGGGTGATGTAACCCTTGGGATTTGCGATGTAAAATTTGACCGAGTAGGTGCCTTGACTTCCCTCAGCCGGGGTTCCGGTCAGTAGGCCCATTTGGCGGTCGGCCCCTGTTACAAAAGAGAGGCCTTTGGGTAGTCCTGTTGCATTAAAAGAGATAGGATCAGCCGGATTACGATCCCTCCCGCTCCGAGTGATATAAGCCCGATAAGCTTGTCCTACTTTTCCAGCGGGTGGGGTGACGAAGCCGGATCCCGCAACAGTCGGAGGTTGGTCGACGACGGTGATGATCACGTCACGAGTTGCAGCTTGAGTGGCGCCTATCCGAGAAATGTTGGAGATGCTCTTGCGGATCCCATACGTTCCTGCTTGGGTGGGGCGAAAAGTGATTTGCTCTTTTTCCGCAGAGCCTTTTCTGGTTATTGAATTCGGCCAAGGATAACCTGGTAAGGCAGAGAAGAATCCTGTGGTGGCATCCAGTTGATTGTGTTCGAACACTCTTCCGATGGATATTGGTATGGAGACATAATCTTTATTGTTGATCGTCACGTATTTAGCGAGGCTATTTTGATTTACGAAAGTTGGTTGAGGAACTTCGATCGTAAACGTCACCGTGAGGGTCGTGCTGAAGCCTCCGCCAATCGTGCCCGCAGTGATTCCGTTGTAAGCTCGAAACTTTACCGTATAAATACCTGGTTTTTGTGTAGAGAATTTAAGCACGCCTGAGCTTTCCGCGAAATTTTTTGTAACATCAAACAGTGAGGAATCGCTGGTGCTCACAATGGTGTAATAGTCCACAGGAGCCACAGCCGGATCACTCACGGTGGAAAGGGTGTAAATGATGTCTCTATCCTTAGAACTTCCTGCCGTATACCCCGTGACAGTGGTAGCGCTGTTCAGTGTGGGTGGAGTGGTGGTTACGCCGAGAGTAAATTGATTGGAATTAACAGAGTATCCGCCCTCTCCAGTTGCCCGAATCGTGAACTTTTTCGTGCCGTAAGCAGTTGGGGTGCCAGAGATGACTCCGGTGAATGAATCAAGGGTCAGTCCAGCAAAGAGTTCACCTTCCAGGATTGAATACTTGGGTGTGAATCCTGAGGTAACGATGGGCGGAGTGGTCGAGTCAGAAATGTTTGGAGTAAAGGTTTTGTTGGCGAACACGACTGTGGGGGCGGACACTACAAGTCGGAAAGAGGAAGACCCAGTTCCTGAGGTATTCGTCGCTTTGATGACTACATTGAAAGGTCCGGTTTGGGTGGGAAATCCGGAAATTTCCCCTGTGCTGGAGTTACAGGACAGGCCCGCTGGCCCACCTTCGATAGAATAGGACGTGGGAGAGTTCCTGGCCGTAATCGTATAACCGGCGTAGGTGCCACCGGCGACAGCGGTTTGATCGGTCGTAGGGCTGGTGATAACGGGGTCAGTTACGACTGGGTTTTTTATTTCAAGAACTAGCGTGGCGGTCACACTCCCTAGCGGGCCGATCGAGGTGAGCTGAATATTGTATCTGCCCGCCAATGCCGTGGGAGTACCACCGATCACTCCTGTAGCGGAGATCAGAGTAAGTCCGGTAGGAAGGTCTCCTCCGTTGTAGGTCGCTTGAAAGCTCGTAGGTCCGTTATTGGCTTTGATCGTGTAGCTGAAGGAGCTTTCTCGAGTTGCTTCCGCCGTCAAAGAGCTGGTGATACTAGCAGCCTGACTCAAAGACCCCATACGAAATTGGCCGTCCCCAGTGGTAGAATAAGTGGTTCCAAAGAGAATTTCGGCTCCCAATGAGCCAGTGCTAAGCTCCAGATCGGAACTTAAAACATTATCGTTGGGGAACGTTTTGTATGTTCCGCCGCCGGCATCAAAGGAGCGAAACAAGGCGACTTGATCGGATGTGCCTGCTGTCGCGGCATTGAAAACAAGAGCGTAGATGTTTTGGTTGCCGAAAATTAGGGTAGATGCGGCGGTGTAAACTAAACTAGCTTCCTCTGAGGACAACACTACCGTCGGAGCAGAATTATAATCTGATCCATTTTCCAAAATTCTAACTCTTGTGATCACTCCTTTGACGGTTTCTTCACCGATGATTTTATCCTCGATGACCAATTCAGCGCTGGCTCCGCTGCCGCCCCCACCAAGCAGGTTGACTGTTGTCGTATCGGCGTTGTATCCGGCACCGCCCGAATTGACTGTGATCGATGTCACCTTGCCTCCACTTACCGTTGCAGTTAACTGGGCAACTGATGTGCTCGTTGGGGTGAAACTAAAAACAGAGCTTTTGTAAATTTGGCCAGTTGCGAAAATCGAAAAATTGCTTTGAAGGTTCGCTAGAGTGCTTGTCGCTGAAAAATAGGATTGAATCGTAGCGTCGGTCTTCGCTCCAAAGGTGCCGACCCATACCAGAGAGCCATCGTTCAGGGTTGTACCCGTCGAGGTTCGAATTTCGCTCACCCCAATCACTGCCACAGTGGCGGACGATCCAATTGATGGAAGAAGGAGGATGAGTGCTGCGCCAATTACAGGGGCAAAATAAAGAAAGGAAGAAGGAGCACATTTTGCGCACTTGGGAAGAGCCTCCTTCTTCCATCTGGAAACCGAGCCCGAGGCAGGAACTAGGGAAGATAGATACCGCGTTAAAAAGAACCGAGAGGACATGAATATATACTTGAACTGAAAACGCGGGTTTTCAAGGGGAAGGCATTTTTGTCATGAAATCGTCACAAATAGGATGCGAACGTAGTTCGAACAGCAGGATTGCCTTGCCTAATAGATTTACTCGGCTGGGCCAATTGTTCTTTCGAAATAATATTTAATTTCTGCTCTTTTTCGAAGATGCGATCGGTTCGGTTATGATTTACGCGAAAGCGAAATCGTACTTCCGTTCTGGCATTTTAATTAAGACAACACCGTGACAAATTTAGAGGAAATCGCGCAAACCCTTGACTATCAGACAAAATGATCTGTAGCCGAGGCCGGTCTGTCACACAAATGTCACAATAAACTTGTGGAAAAAAAGTCGGGCACACGTAAGTTTTCTTTATGTCGAAACAGATTTTAACCACAACAAAAACAAACCTAGGAGAAACCAAAGTCATGAAAATCCGTAACCTCGTACTCGCCTTAACCGTGTCCGCTCTCGCGTTGCCCTTGCAGGCTGCCGATGTCGGCGTTGGCACCTCTTATCTTAGCTTCCCCATCAGCGTGACAGCTGCACAGCCGCTTTTCGTTGGAGCAAGCCTGGCTCGCTCCCCCGTGATGAAGGGTTGGCTCTCTGCGGATGTTGCCGCTGCCGCCACTTCTTTCACCACCGCGAACAGCGCTGCTTCCTCAAATATGTTCAATGGCTTGACCGTTGAAACTGGCCCTGAGGACGCTCCTCTGAGCGACAACCATTACGTTGTTGAAATCACCAGTGGTCCAAGCACCGGCCTGATCAAAATTGTGACCGCGTTTGGAACGAACCAGATCACAGTCAGTGGTGGTCTTCCCGCCCTGACTGTCGGAACGACATTCACACTCCGCAAGGATCACACGTTAGGGTCGTTATTTGGAAATGCTGATTCTGCAAATGCTCTCACGCAGTCTGGTTTGACCAGCGGCAGTACAGCAGGCAGTGCTGACGTTGTGTCGGTTTTGGACAGCACAGGAGCTTGGAAGAAATACTTCTTCCGTTCTGGAACAGGCTGGAAGCTTACAACCGCTCGCACAGGCTCGGATCGTCAGTTCGTTCGTGTATCCCTCGGAACGGGAGTTCTCCTCACCCCTGTGACCACCAAAACGATTGCCATTTCAGGTGAATATCGCGGAACCCGCTCACGGGTTAGCTTGATTAACACGGCAACTATCGTTGCAAATCCCTACCCTGTCGCCACGACATTGGCTGATTCTGATTTGGCGACAAGCCTGGCTAAAGGTTCCACCGCTTCTAGCTCCGATGAGCTTCGGTTCCTGGAGAATGGTGCATTTGTGAACTACTTCGCTCGTAGCGGAACGGGTGCCACTTCTCCGTCGGGAGTTGCATACACCGGATTTAAGCCCTCCTTGAATCGGACGGGTACCAGCGTTGACACAACGAAGTCACTGGCTGTTGGTGGTGCTGTCTTGGTCAAGCGCGCAGGGGACGTCCACGATCTCGTGTTCCGTCCTCAATACATCACGAAATAAAGCGTATAATATTAATCGAAGAAAGCAGAAGCCAAAGGAGAAAGATATGAATAAAACCATGAAATGCGGAAAAAGCGCAATGAAGTCAATTCGTAGCGCAGTTCTAGTCATAGGCATGATCGGTTTAGCTGCGATGTCGGATGCAAAAGCAGCGACCGTGGTATATGGGTTTGATCAGCTTTCGAACCTCTTCACTAGCAGTAGTTTATCCGCAGAGCTTAGTCCTGGAAGTTATTTTGCCTTCGGTAGTTTCTCCTCTTCCTTCGACGCTACAACCATCACTTCGGGCAACATTCTTTCGAACCTGAGGGACTCGACCAAGTGGTTTAAAGGCTTTGAGACAGGTACACTCACAGGTGAAGATCAGAGCTATGAGGTCGTAGGAACAGCAGCAACTGCAGATAACATGTATGCGTACGCGGTGCTGATCAATGATACATTAGCAAATGTCCAAGCGGCTATTGCAGGATCAGCGGCCGGTATTAGCAAGAATTTTGGGGTGTTCACCTATGTGAACACAAACCCGGCCTTGCGTTCCTTTCTGCCCAGAGATCCGGCCAGCTACCCTGGAGATCCTAGCTCTTTCTCCAATGAGGCGGGACTGTCGGCTGGCTTTAACAATTTCGCACCTGTTGGACAGCTTGGGGTTGTGACCCCTACCGCTGTAGCTCTGGTTTCTTCGATTCCTGAGCCTTCTTCCGCAACACTGTTGTTGGTTGCTACTCTTGTTTTCCTGCCTTGGATGAGGCGGACAGCGAAAGCGTGCAAAATTTAACCAAGACGAATCAAAAGAAAAACCAAAAGGAATATATAAAATGAATAAACAAATACTGACCATCACATCGGCAATTGCAATGGCGTTTTCGCTTGTTGAAGCGAAGGCCGCAGACATGACCGCCACTTTTTTCCAGGAGTATGCACTCTGGCAAAATAATGCGAGTGGTCTTACACTTTGGGTTGGAAACTTTGGATCGAACGGCGGTTCATTGCTGTCGACTGGACAGGTACAAACCTTGGTCAATAATGACTATAATGCCCTCTTCAACTCTTTCCGTCCTCTCACTAGCTTCGGCATCAACGACGGAAGAATTAATGGGTTGAACGCCGATGGTTTCACAACTCTGCTGAATGTTGGAACACCTATCGGTTACACCGATGAGCAAGGTCTACAAGGGCGTACCCCAGACACCGCCACTCAATTTGCTGGTCAGGACCTCTATCTCCTTTCATTAGAGAATGGGTCTGACCTTTCTAACTGGTGGAACAATGGGGCTGGAACCAACATGATCCTTTTCAAGGCGGCTGCCAGATTTGGAACTGGAGTCAACGCGGATGGTCCCTTGAACAACGTAGATATCGAAATCTCAACCAATGGTGGCACCCTTCTAGCGGGCACACAGTTGGGCACACCGAGTGATTCTCTCAACACGGGTCGTATTGCCGGTACAGCAGTACCCGAACCCTCTTCGATTTCACTCTTGGTTCTTGGCGGAACGGCTCTTGCCGCCCTTCGCCTTCGCAGGAAAAAAGCCTAAATTTAGAAAGATAACCAAACACACCACCCACTAAGGAAATAAATCTATGAAAAACAATCTGATCAAAATTATCCTCGCCTCCGTTTTGGCTGTCGGTTCTGCCAAAGCTGTCCAGCCCTCTTATGTCAGAGACGGCTATAACTTCCAAAACGTCAATGACATCGATGGTAATGTGACCAAATCATCCGGCACACTCGCGGGTCGTATCACTGTGATCACGACCGATCAGCGCTGGAAAGCCGATACCATCTATGTTTTGAACAACCTGACCTTCGTCGAGGCCCCTGCGGTTTTGACGATCGAAGCTGGTTGTATCAT
>Ga0214921_10010452_pt1 | contig 11476 bp, 9 predicted proteins | sample LL1505_MetaG_FD_177992 | JGI IMG/M metagenome (GOLD analysis project Ga0214921, IMG submission 177992) | Freshwater microbial communities from Lake Lanier, Atlanta, Georgia, United States - LL-1505 | ecosystem: Environmental > Aquatic > Freshwater > Lake | place: USA: Georgia | collected 2015-05-28
GGTTACGGCTATGGCATCCGCTACGACTATGGCATGTTCCGTCAGACCATTATTGACGGCCGCCAGGTGGAGGCGCCCGACTACTGGCTCAACGCCAACAACCCCTGGGAGTTTGCCCGGCCCGAGGTCAATTACCGCATCCAGTTTGGCGGCCATGTGGTCCACCACGGCGACCACCACGAATGGGTGGACAGCAATGATGTGCGCGCCATGGCGTATGACACCATCATCCCCGGCTACGGCACCCAGGCCACCAACACGCTGCGCCTGTGGTCGGCCAAGGCCACCGAGGAGATCGATCTCAAGGCCTTCAATCGCGGCAATTACCTGGCGGCGGTCGAGCGCAAGAACCAGTCAGAAAATGTGTCCCGAGTGCTGTACCCCGACGACTCCACTCCGTCGGGGCGCGAGTTGCGTTTGCATCAGGAGTATTTCTTTGTCAGCGCCAGCATGCAGGACCTTGTGCGTCGCTACTTACGCCAACACAGCACCTTCGACCAGCTCAGTGCCAAGGTCAGCATCCACCTGAACGATACCCACCCGGTGCTGGCGATCCCGGAGCTCATGCGCCTGTTGCTTGATGAGCACCATCTGCCCTGGGCCGATGCCTGGACCCTGTGTCAGGGCGTGTTCTCGTACACCAACCACACGCTCATGCACGAGGCGCTCGAAACCTGGCCAGTCGAGATGCTGGGCCGGGTGCTGCCGCGCCATCTGCAGATCATTTTTGATATCAACGCCCATTTTTTGACGCAACTGACGCAACAACATGGGCCGGATATTGATCTGATGCGCCGCGTATCGCTGATTGACGAGACCGGTGAACGCCGTGTACGGATGGCCTACCTGGCGGTGCTGGCCAGCCATTCGGTCAATGGCGTGTCGGCGCTGCACTCCGAGTTGATGCAGCAGTCAATCTTTGCCGACTTCGCTAGCCTGTGGCCGAAGCGTTTTAACAACAAGACCAATGGCATCACGCCCCGGCGCTGGTTGGCACTGGCAAACCCCGCCCTCTCGGCTGTCCTCGACGCCCGTATCGGGCGCGACTGGCGGCGTGACCTGTCTGGCTTGAGCGCGCTACAACCCCACCTTGAGGACCCAGCCCTCATTGCGGCGGTTAGCCAGGCCAAGAAGGCCAATAAGCAGCGACTGGCCGTCTGGCTGCAACAGAACATGGCGATTAGCGTGTCCACCGACGCACTGTTTGATGTGCAGGTCAAACGGATTCACGAGTACAAGCGTCAACTGCTGAATGTGCTGCATGTGGTGACGCGTTATCTGCGACTGCTGGAACAGCCCGGTGCCGTCACTGTGCCGCGCGTAGTGATCTTCGCCGGCAAGGCGGCCTCGGCCTATCACATGGCCAAGCTGATCATTCAGCTCATCAACGACGTCGCTAAAACCGTCAATGCTGACACCCGGGTGGGTGACCTGCTCAAGGTCGTATTCGTCCCCAACTACAGCGTCAGCCTTGCCGAACTCATCATCCCGGCGGCCGATTTGTCAGAGCAGATTTCTACGGCGGGCACCGAGGCCTCGGGCACCGGCAACATGAAGTTTGCGCTCAATGGTGCGCTCACCATCGGCACGCTCGACGGCGCCAACGTCGAATTGCAAGCCAACGTGGGCGCCGAGAATATCTTTATATTTGGCAACACAACAGCCGAGGTGGCCGCCATCCGGGCCGCCGGCTACCAGCCCCGCGCCATCCTGTCGCGCAAGACCGAGTTGCAGCGTGTCCTCGAGGCCATTCGCGACGGTCGCTTCAGCCCGGAGGAACCCAGCCGCTACAAAGCCATTTACGATGTGCTGGTGAATTGGGGCGACCAGTACCTGCTGCTGGCCGACTACAGCAGTTACATCGCTGCGCAGGAGCGGGTCGATAACCTGTACCGCTCGCCCGATGCCTGGGCCAGGAAGGCGCTGCGTAATGTGGCGGGCATGGGGCCGTTTTCGTCCGACCGCACCATCGCCGAGTACGCACGCGACATCTGGCAAGTCCAGCCCATGCTTGTGGCGGGTTGACCCGTACGCTTTACGGTAATGGCATACCGGACTGGCGCTCCCCTGCAATCTTGATGACGGGCGGTTCGCTCTCGAGCATGCCGTAGGGGCCGACCACGACGCCCGCCAAGCGTGCCCCTTCGACCTTGGCGCTGACCGCTTTCAGTTCACCGTCGGTATTAACAAAACTGAAATACAGGTCGGCGCCCTGCAGTCGCGCCCCCAATAGGGTTTGCGCTTCTGAGCCGAATGTCAAACTTCCGCCGATTCGCTGAAAGCGCTGCGCGAGGCGGAGCGTGACAGGCCCTCTAGAATCAAGTCCAGTGATCGACCAGACGCCGTTGACTGCGGCTGGAACCGTCCAAAAGTAGCCGGTACTGGTATTTACCTGAATCACCTGGTCTGGCTCCCAGTCGCCCATGGAGAACGTATTGGAGAGGACTCGGGTACCAGGGCGCATGGCCAGAATGGTCGGGCGCAGTTGCGCGTTGATCTCTTCGAGCAAGTACATCACCACAACCGTTGCACTACTGAAGTCTTCGGTATAGATGTCGCCATGAATGAAGTGGACTCGATCGGCAACGCCGGCTCTTTGCGCATTTCGCCGCGCCAATGCGGTGAGATTTTTGTCGTATTCGATACCCCATGCGCGGGCACCGAACTGAAGCGCCGCAGCGATCGCAATTTTGCCGTCACCAGCGCCAAGATCAACCACCTTGTCGGTCGGGGTGACCTCTGCGGCCTTGAGCAATCGGGTTACCAATTCATCTCGGGTGGGCAGCCACATCACATCCTTGCCGACTTGCCCGAGCCGAGGAACATAAGTTTCAGTCTGCGGGGTGGCGCAGCCTTGTAAGAGCCCGAGGCCAAGGGTCACGCACATTGCGTGGACGAGTACGCAGGCGGGATGTTTGAGGTTTAGCGGGGCCTTGGTCATGGGACAGTGAAGGATAGCGGCGTGCGAGCAAAGACGGAACCAAGAGACGACACAACTTGTGATCGCCGGCCAGTTCGGCGAGGAGTTCAACAGCTGGCTTCGGGCTGCACGGCCAGATATCGGGTGCATCTCCCTGCCGCCAATACTCAACTGGCCATGATCGACAAAGCCTGATTTCACTGCAAAATCCCCCTTAGAAAAAGGTACGAGATGGCAAATACAGAACCCGGATCCGTATTGCGGCAGATACCAAGAGGGGTATGGGTACTGGGCTTCGTCAGTATGCTCATGGATATCTCGTCCGAGATGGTTCATAGCCTGTTGCCCATGTTCATGGTCACCGCGTTGGGGGCGAGCGCATTCACGGTGGGGGTCATCGAGGGCTTGGCCGAGTCCACTGCTCTGATCGTTAAGGTGTTCTCTGGCGCATTGAGCGATTACCTCGGCAAGCGCAAAGGCTTGGCTGTATTTGGCTATGCCCTGAGCGCATTAACAAAGCCTTTGTTTGCCATCGCATCGGGAACTGGCACCGTTGTATCCGCCCGGTTACTGGACCGGGTGGGCAAAGGGATCCGAGGCGCACCACGCGATGCTTTGGTTGCGGATATCGCTCCCAGCCACGTCCGCGGCGCTGCGTTCGGATTGCGTCAGTCACTGGATACCGTGGGGGCATTCACAGGGCCGCTGATGGCTGTCGGCTTGATGCTGCTGTGGTCTAACGATTTTCGGGCGATCTTCTGGGCCGCCGTGGTGCCCGGAATGCTGGCCGTGATGCTGCTGCTCTTCGGCATTCGCGAGCCTGATCGGCCTATTCAGGAGCGGCGCACCAACCCGATTCAGCGCGTGAATCTGCGGCGCCTGAGCAGCCAATACTGGTGGGTGGTGATGATCGGCGCGGTATTTACGCTGGCTCGTTTTAGCGAGGCTTTTCTGGTGCTGCGCGCCCAACAAAGCGGCGTCGCTATCGCGCTGGTACCCTTGGTGATGGTCGCGATGAATCTGGTTTATGCAGCATCCGCCTATCCGTTTGGCAAGTTATCGGATCGGATGAGCCACACGAGGTTATTAGCCGCGGGCTTGGTCATTTTGATTGCTGCTGACTTGGTACTGGCCAGCAGCGGCCATTGGTCCACCATGCTGGCTGGGGTCACGTTGTGGGGCCTTCACATGGGTATGACCCAAGGTCTGCTGGCGACAATGGTGGCCGAAACCGCACCCGCCGACCTGCGTGGAACCGCCTATGGCTTCTTTAATCTGATGAGCGGAGTAGCCATGTTGCTGGCCAGCGGTATTGCAGGTTGGCTGTGGGACCGACATGGAGCGGCGACCACGTTCCTGGGAGGTGCCGCATTTGCAGGCGTGGCATTGCTCGGCTTGCTCACGCAAAAAGTTCGCTAAAAAAGTTTGCTAATGCAGATACTGCTTCTGCAATGCCTCAACGAGTTCATCGGCGAAGGCACCACCCGGTTGGTGTGCCCGGAGGCCCTGATCGAACTTACTCAGGGCGGGAGCAACAATTGCGCATGGATGGTTGGGCCTCACTTCGTGCAGCCCCACCTTCCTAGAGGATATCTACCATGGCACAGTCTCCAAACGTTCCCCAGGGCTCGGGCCAAACCCCCGCCCAAGCCCCTTCACGCGGTGGCGCTTCTCAAACTCCCGCCCAAGCACCTTCAAAGAGTGCTGCCCAAACCCCCGCGCAATCTCCTTCCCAAGGCGCCGTCCGCAACCCTTCCCAATCGCAATCAAAAGGCGCTTCCCAATCTCCTTCGAAATGATTGAATCGCTGGCCTAGCGCGCTATCCGATTGGTTCAGAGGCGCCGGGGGAACCCGGTGCTGTCTGGCCCGGTCAGGTTAGACGTTTTCGCAACTGCTGGCTCAGTGCGTCCACGCAGGCCACCATCCCAATCATTCCCAGCAGCACAGTCGCGGTCTTGTGCATCTGGAAAAGGCTCAGATGGAACGCCAGCAGTTGGCCGAGCCCGCCTGCACCGACCACACCCAAGACAGCGGCGGCCCGGATGTTGTTCTCCCACCGGTAAAGGGTATAGCTCATCACCTGCGGCAAAATCGTGGGCAGCGTGGCGTAAAGAAAGATGCGACCCGAGCCGACTCCCTGGGCCTTGAGTGCTAACGCAGGCCCTGTGGGTGCGTTTTCAAGCGCCTCCGCATAAAGACGTCCCAGGACGCCTGCGGTATGAAGCGCAAGCGCTAGCGTTCCGGCGAATGGCCCCAAGCCAGCCGAAATCAGTAAAAGGCTCGCCCAGACAAGTTCCGGGATGGCGCGCAGGGCGTTAAGCAGCCACTGCACCGGGGTTCGGGCCCAGGCGAACGCCTCGGTTCGATTTTGGCTTCCCAGGATGGCCAATAACATCCCCAAAAGGGCGGCGAGCAGGGTGCCAAGAACAGACATGGCCAAGGTTTCCCAGGCCCCCAGGAGGACTTTTTGGATGAATTCCGGAGAGGTTTCAGGAGGCACGAATTCGCCCAGAAACCGCCCCATACTCGCGAACGCTTCAACTGACAAAAAGCCCTGCCATTGCAGATCAGTGGTCGCGAAGCTTGCGATGACCAGGCACAGCAGTGCCGTCAGTACGCCCCAAGCCTGGGTTCTCATCCGATGACCCTCCGGATCGTGGCACTGGCGCGATCGGCAAGCGCAACCAGTCCGATGAAGACCAGCAACATGGTCGCCACCTCGGCGCCAGCAAACATCTTCATCGAATTGTCCATCTCCTGGCCCAGTCCTCCCGCACCGACAAAACCGAGAACAACGGACGAGCGAATCGCGCATTCCCATCGGTAGACGGTGTAGCTGGTCAGCTCAGCAGCGCAGGTGGGTAGTAATGAATGGAAGAACGCCTGCATCCGGCTGCTTCCATTTCTTAGGAGCGTCCGACTCGAATGCTGATCAGCACTTTCCAGAATTTCGGCATACACCTTTCCCAGCATGCCCGCATAGGTCAATGCAATCGCCAGGACACCCGCGGTCGGGCCCAGGCCAACCACCCGAACAAACACCAGGGCCCAGACAAGTTCGGGAATGCTGCGAAGAACAATAAGCACCCAGCGAACCGACTGACGAATCCAGAAGGGCACTCGGTCCATCGTGCCGGTCAGCCCCGAGAGCGAGAGCACCCTAGCTGCAATAAGGCTCAGTGGAATGGCGAGCACGAGTGCCAGGCTGATCCCAACGGTGGCCATGGCAACGGTGCGCCAGGTTTCCCGAGCAATCAGACGCAAAAACGCCGGATCGTCCGCGATCGGCCAGAAGGTTCCGAGAAATCGAACTGTCGCCTGAATGCTCTCGGACTCGAACAATGCCCATGGACGAAACTCGGTCGCGACCCCAAGCGGCCACAGCAGGAAAACACTGACCAGGATGAAGAAAAGTCGGACCGCGGTCGCGGGATCCCGGATTGGCTCAGGGTGCCGCATTATCGGCAGTGCAGGGCGGTTACGCGGATGCCAGGGGCCTCGGGAAGTTCGTCAGCGGAAATGGCGCCGACCAGTCCGCCGTTGGTGGTCTCATAAAGATCCTCGAGGGCCTGTTGCGTGACTTGCGAACTCGGCAAATCAAAGGCCAGCTTTCCTTTGCGCAGACCGATAATTCGGGGAAAGAACGCCAGGGCAGCGTCGACCTGATGCAGTGTAGTCACCAGGGTTGCGCTGCGTTCGTTCGCACTGTCGACCAAAGCCTGCATCGCTTGCTGAAGTCGCGCCGGGTCGAGCGAAGAAAGGGGCTCGTCAATCAACCACAGCGATGCGGGGGACATCAGGGCGCGCGCCAAACCCACCCGCTGGCGCTCCCCACCTGAGAGCTGATCGACCCGTTCGAACAGCTTTGCGGCCAGATCAAAACGCTCGAGTGCCGCCAATGCGCCGGGGAGATCACTAGGAACAATCAGGGACCGCAAGCTGGCGACCAAGCTCATTGTCGGCAATCGTCCTGCCAGGACAGCGGTAACGACCCGCTGACGTGGCGGTAGCGGTGGAACCTGTGGCGCGAGAAATAAATGCCCCCGCAACCGCTGCAGGTCGGATTTTGACAACTGCCAAGGGTCCTGCCCGTCGAGCAACAATGACCCGCTCAGGGGTTTCATTGCGCATGCCAGAACCTCCAGCAGCGTCGTTTTCCCTGAACCCGATGGGCCGATGATCGCGACATGCTCACCGGCGCCAATCTCGAGATTCAGGCTTTCGATTGCGCGATCCTCGGATGAGCGATACGCGCGATGACGAGCCTCGAGATGCCGGGTCTGAATCTTCAAGACGTGTGCTTAACGCTGGGCTTGGGCGGGGCTTAACGGGGGGCTCAACGCGGGGATGAGAGCAGGTTGCTTAAAGGAGCTGGGCGCTTCGGGCGGCTGCTTCGATATCTTTGTAGTTCTCAGCCTGGGTCGGTACAAAACGGCTGGCGCGCTGTAACTCAAGGATCTCTTTGCCCTCGGGGGTTGACTTGCTCAGGCCCAAGAACGCTTGCTTGAGTTTTTCGCGCATGGCCGCCGGCATGTCCGCATGGACCGACCAGTTGTAGTCAAAAAAAGGCGCAGTGGTGTAGAAGACTTTGACCTTGCTCAGATCGACCTTCTTCTCGGCAACAAAACGCTCCCAGACCTGAATATTGAGTGCGCCCGCCTGAACCTTGCCGGATGCGACTGCGGCGATTGTCGCGTCGTGGGCGCCGCTGAAGGCAACGCGTTTGAAATCTTTGTCCGGATTAATATTCGCGGCGAGGAGCGCGCTGCGCGGCATGAGATGCCCAGAGGTGCTGCTCTGCGAACCAAAGCTCACATCCTTGCCCTTCAGATCATTCAGTGTATTGATCGACGGGTCACTGGTGATAAACACCGACTTGAACTGCGTGTCTTCTTCTCGCTGGACCAGGGGGATGGTCTTTCCGCCCGAACGGACATTGGCCTGAACAAATGTGAACCCGCCGAACCAGGCGAGGTCAACGCGCTTATTCACCAATGATTCAACTGCTGCCGCGTAGTCCGTGACTGGAACAAACTGGACTTTCACGCCGAGTTGAGATTCGAGGTAAGCCACGAGCGGTGCTGCTTTGCGGGCCAACTCGCTGGGGGATTCATCTGGGATTGCTGTGACCCTGAATACGCTCTGTGCCTGAGCTGTACTGATGCTCCCCAACACAAGGCTGGTAAGCAAGCTGAGACCAAGGCGCACGAAGTTGGAACGGTTCATAACACTTCCTGTAGTGGTTGGGTCCTGAGGGGCAGGGCCCAGGGTGCCGCGTAGGATGCCAGAATCTGGCCACGAACAATCCGGGATACTCTCAAATTGAAGCAGCAATCGAATCTGGATTCACACGCCATGGGCGAGCTTAATGACGGTCTGTTGCGACCGAGGGCTGCAATTTCCCCCAAGTACTTTTACGATAATCAGGGATCGCGCCTATTTGATGCCATTACCGCCCTGGACGAGTACTACCCGACCCGAACTGAGGCGGCGATTTTCGAGTCAGCCGCGGCCGAAATCGCTGGGCTTGTCCCAGCAAAAACAATCTTGATCGATCTGGGCGCGGGAAATTGCGCCAAGGCAGAGCGCCTCTTCCCAATTCTGAATCCAGCTGCGTATCTCGCGGTTGATATTTCGTCCGAGTTTTTGTTTGAGGCGTTGCAGGGCTTGGGTCAGCGCCATCCTGAGCTTCCCCGGCAGGCACTGGCGGTGGATTTCTCGGCTCACTTTGAGCTTGATGACGAATCGACTGCCTGGCTTTCGCATCTCGGTCTCGACGATCGACCAAGAGTGGTTTTTTATCCGGGATCGAGTATCGGGAATTTTGCGCCCGACGAGGCCCTTGGCTTGTTGCAGCAAGTTCAGGCAGTCTGCGCGGCCAGCGGCACAGGCGGAGGCATTCTGATCGGCGTTGATCGGGTCAAATCGCGGTCGGTACTTGAATCCGCATATGACGATGCGCTAGGAGTGACGGCTGCATTCAACCGTAATCTGTTACGTCATCTAAATCGTATCCTCGGGGCGGATTTTGTTCTTGATCGCTGGAAGCATCTTGCTTTTTATTGCGATCACAAGTCCCGCATTGAGATGCACCTCGAGTCTCTGTGCGAGCAAACGGTTCGGTGGCCGGGGGCCGAACGCTTGTTTCGTTCTGGTGAGCGCATTCATACCGAAAATTCGTATAAATGGCAGCCGCAGAATTTTGCGGCGCTTCTGACTCGGGCAGGATTTACGCCCACCCAACATTGGACCGACGCGGATGAGTGGTTCAGCGTGTTCTGGGCGACGGTTTAATAAAGCCTCGCGGCTGGAGGGCGACCGAGACTTAGAGGGTGAACTTAGAGGGCGACCGAACGGAAGCCGGCAAAAATATCGCTGCGATCTGGTGTACTGAAATTGCGATACTGCACGTCACGCATTCTCGAACGGGTTGCGCTGCATGCACCTTTCAGAACCGGCCGGCCATCAAACCACGGCTGCGAGTAATCGCGGTAGGGATGCGGCGTAAACCCCGGAAAAGGTCTGAATTCACTGGACGTCCACTCCCAAACTTGGCCCCATGCAAAGTCAGCTGATGACTGGGCCGCCAGCACCCATTCGGCTTCTGTGGGTAGGCGGCGCCCAGCCCATCGACACCAGGCCTGTGCTTCGAATGCACTCAAATGAACGGCGGTCGCTGAGGGATCGAGTGGCTGCCATCGACCAAAATGCAGCATCTCCCAAGGGGTGCCGCCCCCTCCGCGAAGGTAGCGTGGGGCCGCATGGTTGCCTGTGCAACGCCATCGCCACCCGGACTCGTCCCACCAACGCGCATCGGCATACCCACCGGCTTCGATGAAGGGTAGATAGCGTCCCCAACTCAGCGCACCAGCGTCAATCTTAAATTGGGGCGTTCGTATCCTCGCGAGTCCCAATTCGTTATCAAAACAAAATCCGGGCCCTGCGTGGCCGAGTTGAACCTCAGAGGCTGAAATAGCGAGTTCGGCCGCGACGATTCTGACCGCCTTCTCAACCTCATCGAAGTCATATCCAGGGTCGAAACCGAGGCTTTGCGCCATGTACGCAGCAGCCTCTGCATGCATATCCTCATGAAACAGGGCGAGGCGGAAAAAATACAGGCTCTGGTCATCGTCGTTCGCCAGCTCGAGGCAGGCGAGTGTGTCGGTCAGGCTATCGGTCAAATCAGCACGGGTCTCAGCGACGCTCGGCAGGTCCAGAGCCCAGCGCTGATCGTGTGCAATGGCGCTTGAATCGTAGAGTGCGTCCGCGTTAATACCGCGATGAGCCTGCCTCGCCGCAAACCGAGTGGCGTCTGGATTGGCGTTCAGTCCGAGCGCTCGATCCGGATTTCGAATCAGCCACCAATCGGTAAACCAGGCCACGTGACCGAACTCCCACCGTGGCGGGTTCAGAGTGGGCTCGAGTGGTACAGTCAACCCCGGGCCTAAGGCAGCCTCGTAGTGATCCACGAGGCGCAGGGTTCGCAGGCGGGCGTCCTGCAACGCTTGCCCCAATTGTTTTTTGCCTGCAACGCGCAGCTCGTCCCGTGTCGCCTCGCCGATGCCCTGTTTCATGAGTAAACCCTCGATTTGTATTGTGACGCCTGCGTTGGCAGACGCCAACAATGGGAACTGGCAGACCGCTCGGCGCTGGGCCTCGATGTTGGCCGGGGTTTTCAAAGTTCATCTGGTCAGGTCTTGGCCAACCGGGGAGCCGCAACTTGATCAGTGTGATGGTTTGTTGGCGCTTCATGCGAGGCGTTCCGCCCAATCGATCGAGGCCTGGGCCGGCACCTTCCCAGATAAGCCACTGGTGGTGGCACTCACCGGAACCGACCTCTATCGAGACATTCATCAAGATTCCTTTGCCCAGAATTCGCTGGAGCTTGCCCAACGATTGATCGTGCTACAAGAGCAGGGCTCTTTCGAGGTGCCGCTGCAGTGGCGCAACAAATGTCGGCTTGTCTTTCAGTCGACGCCGCGAAGAAGTGCGTTTTCAAAAACGTGCCGCCACCTGCGTGCGCTCATGGTGGGGCACTTGCGGGACGAAAAGTGGCCTCAGGTCTTGTTTCAAGCGGGTCGTCAGATCACGTCAGACGAAGGGATTCTGATTGACCATATTGGCCAGGCCCTCGACCCCAAACTCGGCGAAATGGCAGCGCAAACGGCTCGAGAATGCTCACACTATCGCTGGCTGGGTGGGTTGACCCATGCGCAGGTCAAGGGTCATATTCAGCGCGCCCATGTGTTGGTGCACACCAGTCGTATTGAAGGGGGCGCCCATGTCATCCTCGAGGCGATTTGTAGCGGCACCCCGGTCCTTGCCTCAAACATACCGGGCAATGTCGGCATGCTGGGTACTAACTATTCGGGTTATTTCGAACCGGGGGATTCTGCGCAGCTCGTTGAAATGTTGCGTGAGCTGCATCCCCGAAACGATTCGAGCGCACCCCGGCTGAACGCGCTCAAAGCACAATGCAATGCTCGGGCGCACCTGTTCGATCCCAGGCGGGAACAGTCGGCTCTGATCGATCTTTTGAACGAATTAAATTGGAC
>Ga0214921_10010454_pt1 | contig 11471 bp, 7 predicted proteins | sample LL1505_MetaG_FD_177992 | JGI IMG/M metagenome (GOLD analysis project Ga0214921, IMG submission 177992) | Freshwater microbial communities from Lake Lanier, Atlanta, Georgia, United States - LL-1505 | ecosystem: Environmental > Aquatic > Freshwater > Lake | place: USA: Georgia | collected 2015-05-28
CCTCCCCATCCCCCGTCATCCCCCCTATCACCCCTCCCCTCCGTCCCAGCGCATGGGGGGGTCGTGGGGGGCGAGCCCCCCAATTATAATTTGGGTCCAGAATGACGCGCTGGTGCCAATCTCTCGATGAACTTAAATAAAAAGTCCTTATTCTTGGCGGACTCCGTTACGGTATTTCTCATCGCAAAGCTTCGCATCTGACCGGTTCCTGCGGGATGAGCACCACCCTTCTTGTCTCCACCGCCATGCGAAGTATCAGTTGCGATAGCATTTGTAGGGCCTGTGCTGTTAAATAATACGCGTCTAGCGACTTTGCTGTTTACCATAATTACAGTTGTTATATAATTATCGTATAAATAAAATAAAAATAAATAAATGCCTACATGCTTAAATGAGTATGCGTTGATTTACGCCTTGCAGTTCTTAGTGAAGGGCTGACGACCAACACCACCAGTAAGCTTACAGTTGAAGATCAAGTTTTTATTCTTCAAATACTGATACTGGGCCGCGCATGTATCAAAGCGGATCTTCGCCAAGCAATCACAGGTCATACCACCTTGGCGGTAAGCGACCGAAGTCCAAGTTCCACGACCGATCTTGGGGGCGGAACCGGGCATACTACCGAAATGGCATCCTTTGCTCGTGAGAGAACGAATACCAGAAACTCTCTTGCTACCAGATAACACCATTTTAAATTACTGAATTATAAATAATACCGATATAAAAAATTGATTGGATTTTGCTTAAATACATCCGCTGATACATATCATTCGATTGGATTGGATTGAATTGAGATAATGTTTCGCCTTCGTGATCCCGCTTCTACCTGCCTTGACACCGAACACACAAAGGATTCGGATACTGAAAGCTCTGAAAATGAAAATATACTTCTAAATATTTCCGAACACGGCGGTGACGGCGGTGACGGCGGTGTCATCGGTGAAAGCGCACGCACCGGAAAAAATATATACAACGACGACGATATTATACGCGTTGATGAGGATCGTTATGTCTTTAATCCATACAATACCGAAAATGTGGAAGTGACGTTGGCGGACATCGAAGCGATTCTCGCCAAGTATGGCGTGCCATCACAGGTTCATAACTTCGAACTCTACAAACGCGCATTCGTCAATAAGTCCTACACAAAACGCCCTAAAGCACTCAACGAACTCGATAATGTATCATTTATAGAACGCCCAGAAGGCGCGATGCCGCTTCACACCAAATCCAACGAACGCCTCGAATTCGTCGGTGATGGTGTGCTAGAATGTGTCACAAAATACTATCTTTACCGCCGTTTTCCTAAAGAGAATGAAGGCTTCATGACCGAGAAGAAGATCGCCATCGTCAAAAATGAAACCATCGGCAAGTTCGCGCTGGAAATGGGACTTCACCGTTGGTATATTATTTCGAAGCACTCAGAAGAAAAGAAGACGAGAACCAATCTGAAAAAACTGGGGTGTTTGTTCGAGGCATTTATCGGCGCCTTGTTCTTGGATTTCAATCGAGTTCCGATTCATGATGACGATAAATGGTTTGAGAAAGTGTTCACATGTGGACCCGGGTTTCAGATCGCACAGATATTCATCGAGTCTGTATTTGAACGACATATCGACTGGACAAACCTGATTAAGAACGACGACAATTACAAGAATATTCTCCAAGTGAAAATCCAGAAAGAGTTCAAGACTACACCGGATTATATTGAATTGTCGCGGGATGCTGACGCCGGATACGAAATGGGGTTGTATTTATGTTTAGGACAACCATTACATGAAGTGATCGGGCAACCTTCCGCGGCGATCCCCTTTCAATCTCTCGGAAACGGATTTGCGGACGTTCATCAGATTTGCGATCAAAATGGCGGGAAGGCGTTCATCTTCTTTGCGCGTGCTTCTCATAAAATCAAGAAAAAGGCGGAACAAATGACTTGTGAAATGGCGATCAAACAAATCGCGAGAATTCTGAAATAAATATAACGGTATATGTTAGTAATATGAATGTTTTACAACAATATAATCTTACGAGTCGTCCGGTATTAGGGCGTTCTAGCAGCGCAACTGCTGCGAAAGAAGGTGTTGTCGTTCATTTTTCTCGTAAATTACCGAGTGAAATATTGAAAAAACCGGCATCTTCTGGACTTTCGGGGTATGCGGCGATGCGAAGCCAGCGAGAAGAAGAATTTAAGCCAGAAATGCCGGTGGAAGGAACTGAAGCGGGGGCCGCAGCCAAAGCACCCATTAAAAAAGATTCAAGCGTCTTCGTTGATGAACGTCATATTGCGAATATCGATCGTGCTGCGCTTATCGCAAAAATAAAAGGTTCTTCTAGTTTTTCTTTTCCGGTGAGAGGGGATGACGGTGCGCGTCTTCGAGATTTGGAGGTTGATATCGGTGAAGATTTATCCAAAGAAACCGAACCCGAATCTGTTCCTGCTGCCACCGCCGCCGCCGCCGCCGCCGCTCCGCCTATTAAATTAGGAAAACGCGCAATCTTGCCGTCGGATGAACCATTTAAAACGAGTAAGATTGACGCTGTAAAGGCGATTGCGGAAGCGAATCAACCTGTCGCATTCGATGAATTACGAGCAGAACAACAACCCGTTGAAGAGGTCGCACCCGACGTTATACCAAAAGAACCGAAGAAACGCATGATTCGACCAAAACCGAAAGCGACGAGTGCGGCTACGAGTTCTGTGTCAGCAGCATCCGCGAGTGTAAAAGCTGTTGTAAAAAAAATGGCGGAACGTGAAGATAGCACCGTGAATATCGCCGCATATAAAGTTGGCGATACAATCGTCGCAACGCGACTTCCACCACCTCGCCCCCTTCCACAAGTTCAAGCATCCGAATTTTATATGAATAACCGCGCAAAATTTATCCAGTATATCAACGCGTTATTTCGGCCTTACCGCGAAGAATTGACGTCAGGTGAAAGCGATATAACATGCGAGTCGTTATATGGTGGCGATGATACCGCTTCCGTCGCCCTATTGACCCACCAGAAAATCGTTCGCGACTACTTGAATATTTATTCACCTTATCGCGGCTTGCTTTTATTTCATGGTTTAGGAAGTGGTAAAACATGCTCTTCGATCGCCATCGCAGAAGGCCTGAAAACGTTCAAGAAAATCGTTGTTATGACGCCGGCTTCACTTCGTATGAACTATATCGAAGAAATGAAAACAAAATGCGGCGATCTCATGTATAAAAAGAACCAATACTGGGAATTTATCGAATCACGTGGCAACCCTGAATTAACGCGTGTATTATCGCAAATCCTGATGTTTGAAGATGATAAATTCGTGCGCGCGAATGGGGGCGCATGGATGGTGAATGTAACAAAACCGAGCAATTATGAAACAGAACTTACGGCAAGTCAGCGTGTCCGTGTCGATCGTCAAATCGACGAGATGATTAACGTAAAATACGAGTTCATTAATTATAACGGTCTTCGTGCTGAGAAATTGAAAAGTATGACAAATGATTATACGCATAATCCGTTTGATAATAAAGTAATAGTAATCGATGAAGCACATAACTTTGTTAGTCGTATCGTGAATAAACTCAAACGGGCAACATCAATGGCGTATCGGTTATACCACTTTTTATTGTCCGCGCAAAATGCGAAGGTCATATTATTGACTGGCACTCCGATTATTAATTATCCCAACGAAATTGCGGTTTTGTTTAATATTCTGCGCGGGAATATCGACAACTGGGTATTCACAATTGGCGAAGGTGGTGCCGCTGCGGCGGCGGGGGCGTCTGCTGGTGCTGCTGCTGGAGGCAGGCTTACACTCGATACATTCAAATCCATATTTGGTCTCACAGCAGCGGGTAGTGGAACCGGACGCGGCAAGGCGGGGGCTGCGATGGCGTCAAAAGCTGGTTTTGCGAATGGAATCGGTCTCTCATTCGATTATATGGATTACAATACTCGCACGAAAAAACTCATGATCACACGCAATCCATTCGGGTTTGTGAGAGATTATGACGCAGTTACATCAAAATATCGTGGAGTGGTACGGCGAGGCGACCCGAGCGCGAAAATGAGCGATAGCGGAGCGGGAGCGGGAGCGGGAGCGGAAGCGACGGCGGCGGCGGCGGCGGGGGCAGCATCGGCAGGAACTATCGCAGTTATGGATTCAACTTCCACAGAAAATGGTCTTCTCTCTGACGCCGCATTTGAACGCGCGATCATCCAGAAACTTCGCGAAAACGGAATTTCGGTGATTTCCGCATCCACCAATAAACAGACACCATTTACTGCGCTTCCCGATAAATTAGACGACTTCAACGGTTATTTTATTGACCCAAGCACATTAGAATTCAAGAACCGCGATCTTTTCATTCGTCGTATTCTCGGTCTCACTTCGTATTTTCGAAGCGCTCAAGAAAAACTGTTACCGATGTATGACACCGCTACGAATTTTCATGTCGTTGAAGTTGAAATGAGCGATTATCAATTCGCAATTTATTCCCGTGTGCGTGACTTGGAGCGTAATCAGGAATCGAATATGAAGAAGAAGGCGAAGAAGCGTGGTGCTGCGGCGGCGGCCGGAAAGAGTGGCGGCGCAGAAGGTGAAGGTATTTATGACGATGTTTCATCCACGTATCGTATTTTTTCCCGCGCTTTTTGTAATTTCGTTTTCCCGCCATCGATTCGCCGTCCTTTACCCGGTGATGACTCCACTTCAGCGACTGAATTAGAGAAATCAGCCGCGTTAGGTCGTATGCCGGAGGCGGGGGTTCTCGGCGACGCGGATGAAACAGCCGAAATGTTGGCGGCGCGAATCGCACGATCGATGGATCCTGCGGGGGCGGGGGCGAAAGGGCCTGCCAAACGTGGACGTAAACCGAAGGGTGCTGTCGCCGCTTCCGCTTCCGCTGCTACAGGTGAGGAATCGAGTGCCGCACTCATGGACGAAAATATGCTTGATGGGATCGGCGGCGAGGGAGATGACGACGAAGACGACTCCGAAATGGTTATTACTGGCGAACACTCCGACGCAGTTGCTGCTGTAATGGCAGGTTCGACGAAGAAATCATCGTCGTCGGGCACCATGAACAAGAACGACTATACCGCACAGTATCAGGCTGCGATTACAAAAGCAATACGTGACTTGACCGTCAGTGCTGGTAGTTTTCTTATTCCAGAAGAACTCGCGACGTATAGTCCCAAATTCCTTCATTTACTTCATAATATTCTTGATAAATCACACGTCGGACTTCATTTGGTGTATAGTCAGTTCCGCACATTAGAAGGTATCGGAATCATTAAAATCATATTAGAAACCAACGGATTCTCTCAATTCAAGATTAAACAGTCGTCGTTGGGGGACTGGACAATCGACATGTCTCCCGAAGAACAAGAACGACCCTGTTTTGCGCTTTATACCGGCACAGAAACGGCCGAAGAAAAGGAGATTATTCGTAACATATTCAATAGCAAATGGAAGAATGTGCCGAAGACGATCACCGAGCAACTGTCCACGCGTTTCACGAATAACATGTATGGTGAGGTGATTAAAATTTTGATGATTACTGCCTCTGGTGCTGAAGGTATTAACTTGCGTAATGTGCGGTATGTTCATATTACAGAACCATATTGGCATCCGGTCCGCACCGAACAAATTATTGGTCGAGCACGTCGTATCTGTAGTCATGTTGATCTTCCCGAAGAACTCCGAACCGTCGATGTGTTTCTGTATCTGATGCGTTTTACCGCACGTCAAATTGCCACCGATAATGACGAATCGTTGAATATTCGGATGCATGATAAGAGCAAGACCGATGGAACGACGCCGATGAGCACCGACCAGTCTCTTTATGAGATATCTAATATCAAGGAACGCATTACACGTCAGATTTTGACGGCGGTGAAGGAGTCGTCGTTTGATTGTATGATTCATGCGAATGCCACCGCGAAAGAGCGTCTTCAGTGCTACTCGTTTGGAGCGGGAGTGGGCGAAGATACGCTCGCATACCAGCCAAATATTGCTGCGGAAGAAGATGACAAGACGAAGAAACTTAACAAACAAACGAAGACGATGGCGTTACGTAAATTGACTGTGAATGGTAAAGAATATGCGGAAGATCCAGACACGCATATCATTTATGATCTAGAATTGTATAAGATGGGGAATTTGGTAGAGCGGGGGCGACGGACGATCATTCCGGCGGATCCGCGGACGGGGGTGGGTGAGCAGTCGCGGTTAGAGTTTCTTTAATTCTTTTTTATAGACAGAATTATTGATGAATGAAGAAGTGAGGAGGTGAGGAGTGAGGACCTATTTTTAGTTGAATTGATTTTTCCAAAAAAAAAAGCATAAAGCATCAAATATTTTACGCTTTATGCTTTTTTTCAACCTATTTTGTTGGAATGTGAAATCAGGTCCTCACTCCTCACCTCCTCACCAAGTATTTTTTTTGAAATTAGACATGAATAGTAATCTATGTAATTATCAATATGAGGTGAGGTATCAGAGGTTTTCGCGACATTCAACCACGAAATGTTCGTGATTTTGTTTACTATTGTTGGTCTTAGTATATTATTATTCCGTCATCGGCTTCCTTTTCAGTTTCAGGAATATAGAATGAGAGTCTATTTGGTAATGTTATGACCCCTATTGGATCTTTCATAACGCTGTAAGGGTTACCTTAGTTTCGTATTTCTTCGCTTGGTTTTTGACCGAACCTTTTTGCGACGACGATTGCTGTTACGCCCGTTATTTCGAGTTACTTTCTTGGTGCGGCGGTGGCGGCGGTTTCGGGTGTGGGTGCGGTGGCTACCACCAGATGGTCTTGAAATCGATTCACTTGGCGATAATAATAATAACCCCCCTTCTCCGTAATCAGATGAAGTTGAAGTTGTGCTCGCAACAGATACTGACGGTGAAACGAACGCCCTCGTCGATGACACCGATTGTGACGATGATGGTGGCAACAAACTAGGCTGACATTCAATAAGAAGTTTAAAATTAACAAAAGACTCAACTCCGTTTAACAAATGAACAACGTGAGTATTAGATGGACTCGCAGCTGCCGGAGACTGAGAATCACTCAAAATAGGAGAAGTTGAACGCGTACGCGAATGCGAATGCGAAGGCGAAGGCGAAGGCGGACGCGAATGCGAAGGCGAAGGCGAAGGCGGACGCGAATGCGAAGGCGGACGCGAATGCGAAGGCGAAACAGACTCCACCTCTAATTGATACGAACCCCACGGTTCATGTCGTGAAGACGCCCATGATTTTTGTCTTTGATTTTCCTGCTCTACAGCTCTACTTTCTTGTATTGTGCCATATACTAACTTTGGGTCTCTTGGTAAATTAACTGAGGAAAGCAGTACAGGTCTTTCACCCGCCTCACTAATATTTGGAAATGACAAATCATCACATGTCAAATCAAAGATGGATAGCATAATATTATCAGTCGTGGTTCCATGTGGTCCAACAGTTAAAATTAAGTTTCTAATAAGAAAAATTATATTATCAAGAGTTACATCGTATACATCTGTATCACCGAAGTCAATTTTGAAAGTACTACTTTCTTCGTCGTAATTAACAGTATATGTGATAGATTTACCGTTTTCCGAGGCGTATTCAAACCCCTTATTTTTAATGCCCATAATAACACCTTCATTCACGGTGTCGCAATATATCATTATACAACTTGGTAACTTTGTTGAAGGGTTTGTATCTTCATCTGGTTTTATTTGATACTTCTTTTCTCTGATATAATGTAAGTGTCGGCGCCATTCCATTTGTGTTCTCACTGTTACCGATTCTTGTTTGTCTAGTCGTTCTGTCCGGTCATAACCATGTGGTAGAGCTACTAAACATAGATGTCGGGTTAATATATTAATTTTGTGTGTTATAGATTCTTGTAAAAAGCGAAGAAACGTTTCCGCAATATCTTGGCCTGACGTTTGTAGTATCGATTTGGCTGCCTTTTTTACAATATTTTCGGTTATTTTATCTTCGTAATATGAATAACCTAATATGGCTGGTGCATATAATATAATGTTGGCAGGTAATTGAGTTGCCGTAACTGTATAGTGGGTTGGTTCACTAACAATCGGTGTCGGTGTAACAATCGGTGTCGGTGTAACAATCGGTGTCGGTGTAACAATACCGTGCGTCATTATAAAAGCACAGACATTCACAGCAGAAACTGAACTAGCTGACGCCATTTATTTATTATTATTTATTATTATTATTTATTATTATTATTTATTATAACGTTCTATAATTATTCATTATTCATTTTCCGTCATCGGCTTCCTTTTCAGTTTCAAGAATATAGAATCCGTATCTTCCTGAAATCTCACCTTACGCGTATCTTCGCTCTGAAGCGGCAGCGGTGGCATCGGAAGGGTTACCGAGGCAGTATTCGCCTGAACGAACTCATTCGGGTTATACTCTTTTATCGGAAGCGGCTGCTGCGACGGAGGCATCGACGCTTTCATTCTCTCGGTAATTTCTTCCATATCTCTTTGTCTTGCTGCGATTCTCTCGGCAATCAGTCGATCCATATCATCACCACCGCGAAATGGACTATCATCGCCTGGGCCTGGGCCTGGGCCTGGGCCTAGTGCGGAGGTCGATGCTGGCGCCACAGGTGCGTCTAAATGAACTACTTCGACTACCGGTTCGGAGGCAGGCGCTGGCGCTGGCGCGGATGACCGTGATTTCAACCTCACCATTTGGTTCGAATCTCTCGGAAAATCAGAGAAATCGATCTCAGGCGGACGTGGGACTTCAAAATACGAACGCATCTCCGCTTCTTTCTCTCGCATCTTCATTTCGATTTCTTGGCGTTTCTGGGATTGGAAGTCCTGTGCGTTATAAATCTCGCGGACGCTACCACCGCCACCGCCACCACCACCACCGCCACCGCCACCACCACCACCACCACCGCTAGTCTGTGGCGCAGACTTCGTCCCATAGACACGTGTCCCCAATTTTATCGCACTTATATCTCTCGCGAGTTTTGGAATATTCACGGCAAGCGATTCGATCGCAATCTTATTCAACTCCTTGAGAGAAAAAGACGCCGAACGTAAGTGGTCGATCTCTGTCTTGATTTGCTTTGCGGCCTCAAAATCCTCTGCCTGAATTGCGAGATGTTTGCGTGCCTCTAGTTTCTCTAACCGCGCAAGCGGTGCTTCCATTTCGTCGATGGTCGCACGGAGTTTCTTCGCGGCGTCATAGTCTTCTTCGAGGATTGCCTGTTGCTTTGCTTGATGAAGCTCACGTAACTTCGCCGCATGAAGCGTAGGGATAGTCGCCGAGAGATTCTTGAGGATTCGTTCAAATACATGCTTGATTTCTTCTGGGGTTACATTTTCGGGAATACCATCGAACAGGCCTTCTTCGGACAATAAGGACCAGAGAAGTTCTTTGTTTTCTTGGGATATGAGAGATGACATATGTGAATTATATAAACATACGAAGGAGGGTTTATATAATTTATCGAATACAATATCAGAATCCTGTTGGTCCACCAGACGTAACTTGATTATAATTGGCTAATTTTGCTCGAGCATTACTGTCCGCATTTTCTTTCGTATTAAACAATTCATATTCAGACATCTCTTCTCCGCAATATGTTGCGCGTTTTAGTGTATTTGCACTGGTTAATTCTTTTACTTCTATGACTACAGCAATTTTACCTGCCTCATCATTATTCTCTATTAGAAATCGTTTTACTGGATTACTCATAACCCATTCATGGGTTCGTATGTAATCATTTACAGCATTAAACGCAATATTTTGAATAGGAGACGCGCGCTGAGCGGTCCAATGTGTATGAGGGGTATGCGTCATATAAAGTGTATAAACCTGCGGTCCTGTTGGTGTAGAAGTATCACCACGTTTTGCAGTAATATCAATTGGTATAACTGTATCTGTTTCTAACATTCCTTCAAGGGTTTTACTAGGTCTTAACCGTAATTTCAAATTTGTTTCCATGTCTGTTACCACTTCACGATACACTCGATCATTCAGATTTATTTCTTTTCGATCCCTATCCGTGAGACTTGTTAAATCCGGTTTCGATGTAGTAATTTCGAAAAATTTGTATGTTACTAGTACTTTATTAATCATGCCATCTTCGTCATATTCATAAATTGTTATTACTATAACTGGTATATAAGAAGTCATAGGGCGATCAACTAATGATTTATTTTTAAAATCGGTCATGTCGATATTTTTAATCTCTATTCTTGATTCATACTTCTTATATTTCGGTTCTCTGAAATTACCATCATGTTGCTGTGTATCACGCGCCTCGTGAAGTGTATATCTAACACTAGTAGTTTCTCCTGGTTTAATTGCTATTCCTCGTTCTGCCAAACGATTCATCTCTGTAAAATATGAAGAAAGTTGGCCAGCTTCGCTTGTTGGGTCGTTAACTGTCTTCATTTCATAATTCAACCAACTTCTGTTTTCGTTAGTTACTGGTGATTCTGAATCACCATGCCTAATATATCTAATTCTACCTCTTAAAGGACAAACCGGATTTTCAGCAACTTCCGTTCCGTGGGGGATATCTCTCCAAAAAAGTTTGTCAGTTGGTCCTAACTCGAATAAATATGATTGCAGTATTCCGAATGATGGTGGCGGCATATCTGGGTTAGGTGTGGAGAGTCGTGATGATAATTCAGCTGATCTACTTTTTATATCATCATAATGTTGATCATTATATATACGCAATAGGAATACAGCCAGCGCAAACCCGTTAAATTTGAATGGAGATCTGTGTTCGGTATCCTTTTCAGCCGTTCCAGGCACCATTAGACCCTTTTCATTAATGCCATAAAACCTTTTATATAACTCTATAAATTCATCTACAGTTGGTAAAAATCCAAGTATTTTTAATCTGTCTATTAGTTTTTCTACACTAGTACTATTACCTGAAAATGGTAATGTTGTTAATGATTTTTCCCCTGTTTGTTCTGTATATAGCTTCATTTTATCCTTTATTTCTTTTTCATTTTTTTCATAAATAGTTGTACTTATTGGGTCTGTTGTATTTATAACTTTACTGTACCTACCTTTTATATCATCAAAATTACGACTATATACATAAATCGGGGACTTATCGATATCATGTTTTACATATTTCGGAATATGTTGCTTGGTAACAAGACCTTTTGATGTAAAATTAAACACCCCTCCCCTCATCCGTTTATAGCTACGGTTCTTCCGTCGTTGTGTCGTGCGCTTATTCTTTCGAATTTTACGCGTACATTTCTTCTTCATTAGATCCGCGAATTATATATATATATTACGTATATATTACATTTCATTTCATTTCATTTCATTCATTTCATTTCATTCATTTCATTCATTTCATTTCATTCATTTCATTTCATTCATTTCATTTCATTCATTTCATTTCATTCATTTCATTTCATTCATTTCATTTCATTCATTTCATTTCATTCATTTCATTTCATTCATT
>Ga0214921_10010455_pt1 | contig 11471 bp, 9 predicted proteins | sample LL1505_MetaG_FD_177992 | JGI IMG/M metagenome (GOLD analysis project Ga0214921, IMG submission 177992) | Freshwater microbial communities from Lake Lanier, Atlanta, Georgia, United States - LL-1505 | ecosystem: Environmental > Aquatic > Freshwater > Lake | place: USA: Georgia | collected 2015-05-28
CACCCATCTCATGCGGCACGCACCCGGTGGGCCAACCGCCTCGCACGTCACTGAATGGCACAGCCGGTTTTTCTCCGGGATAAGCGAGAGCTGCGCGCTCACCCGTTCGCGGCCAGATGGCCAGGGGCAACGGCGAGCGTTCCGTGAAATCTGCCCGGAATACCGGCAGATCTGCAGTCGCCACAGTGGATTCGATAATAGGTTTACGGCTGAAATCCCGCCCGGCAAATATGTCCGGCACGATGCTGAGACGGGACGGGGGCCAGGATTCGCCCCCGTGGCGCACGGCGAATTGCCGGACGGCCTCGGATGTGCCAAAGACGACTCGCCCGCCGCCACGCTGGGCGTGCGTGATACTGCGCTGGATGAGGGCGCAGTTGATGCGCGAGATACTTTGCGCCCAGAGCGTCTCGCCTCCCTCGATGCCTACATTGAGGACATCGGGGCCTCCCGTCGCCCGCGAACCGTTGACGAAGGCGTCCAGCAGGTCGATGGCCCGCCAAGGAACCACTCCGTTTTCCTGAGCCCGTTCTTCCCGTTGGAAACACGAACTATCGAGGACGTTTTCCAACCAATAGCGGTAGCTGGTCGGAGCCACAAATTGGCACTGCGCCGCCGCGAGCACTCCATCGAACGAAGGAGCCTGAGGGCGGCGAACGTCCTTCTCCGACATGAAATAAGGGATGTCCGGCATCCCGGGGTTCGCCAATTCCCAGCCGCCGTCGATCCAATACTGGCCAGGGCATTGCTGGGTGATGGTGCCGACGCCCAATTCCTGACAGACGCGCACCAGTCCAGGTGATGGGGTGTAGGTGCCGAGCGTCTTCAACTCGCAATATCCTGCTTTCTCCCAGCTTTCCTTGACGAAGAGGAGCAGGCGACGGATGACATCATCGGAATAGACTCGCCAGTTGGCGTTCTCCAAGTTGAGGTCCGGGAAGTCTGCCTGAAGATCGATGGGATGGATCATCGGCGCGACCGTGTCGCCGTATTGACGCTCGAAGAGAGGATAGTCGTGCGCGGGCCGCTCCAGCCCCAGCATGAAATAGTCCACTGCAGCCCGGTAGCCATGTATAAGTGCCGAGAACGGGTTGCTCGTGGCCGCCACCATGTGGCGAATGACGAGGCTGTCGGGACCGACGCAGGCGAGGTAGCGATAGGCTGAGACCGGCGAGGTTGGATCCTCTGCCGTCACGGGCTTGCGACAAACCTCAAGATTGTCCTTCTCGACCGTGATCGCGTAATTGCCGGGCTCGGGCAGCGTCACCGTTGCTTCACCAACCATTCCATCTGCGGCCCACTGCACCGGAAGCGGCTGACATTCCGGTTTGCGGCCCTGGCCTTCATAAATGTGGTGGTGCAGCCAGACCTGCTTGGGCCGCGGATCTCCATCGGCACGGGTGAGGCGCAAGAGGGCTTCCTTGTTCGGCAAGAGAAGGGAGTCAGAGAGGTGGATCATATTATTTGTTGCCGGTTTGGATGTTTCAGAATGAGACTGGAAGCCCTGCTGGCATCAGTCCCAACGCAGCAGACGGAGGGGGAGGCAATCATCGAACTCCGAATTTCTCATGCGCCTGGGCAGTCACCGTCGAACCGGCACCGGGTTGTTGCGGCGGAATAAACAAGCCGTCCTTCACCGTAATGGGTTCTTCAAAGCAATGCCGGATCCACGGGATGAATTCGAGTATCGTGCAGGCAGGATGCGCGAGAGCGGTATGGAGATGGATTTGCCCCATGTCGCCCGCATGAGGGGCGACGGGCAACCGGTGTGCGAGCGCCAGATCGGCCACCTGCCACCATTCGGTGATTCCGCCGAGCCTTGTCACGTCAGCCTGCACATAATGCGCCGCCCCCGCCTTCACAAAGGCTGCGAAGGCATCGAGGGAATACAACTGCTCGCCCAGCGCCACCGGTGTGCGGGTGGCTCGGGCCAAGGCAGCATGACCTTCGACATCGTCATACCAGAGTGGTTCCTCGAACCAATAGATGTCGTGATCCTCGAATTTGCGGGCATGGTTGAGCGCGGTCGGAAGGTCCCATTTACCGTTAGCATCTACCATAAACTTGATGTCCGGGCCGATGGCTGCTCGCACCGCCTCGATACGGCGGAGGTCATCATTCGGGTTCGGCGAACCAATCTTGATCTTAACTCCCCGGTATCCCTCCCCGACAAAGCAGCGGCAATTTTCCACGACCTGTTCGGTGCCGAGATTCAGCCATCCCCCGTCTGTGTTGTAGGCCTCGATCCCCCCCGGGCGGTTTCCCCCGAGGAGCTTCCAGAGCGGCAACCCCGCCGCCTTGGCCTTCAAATCCCAGAGCGCGATGTCCACCGCCGCCAGGGCCAATTGGGTGATCCCGCTACGGCCGACCCACTGCGCAGGAGGAAAATGGTAGAGTTTTCGCCAGAGCCCTTGCACATCGTTCGCATCCTCTCCGAGCAAGAGCGGCCCGTAGGTATGCTCGATACAATCCGTAATCAGTCGGTCTGTCGGCAGATGGGCATGGGTCCCTGCGTATCCGTAACCGCACAACCCGCTGTCGGTGTGAATGATGACCCCCGGCACACCCCAGTGGGTGATGCGGTGGGCGCTGTCTGCAATGAGGCTACCCGTCACGGGAACGTGTAGAAGGAATGTTTCGACTTTAGTTATTTTCATAGAGTATTTTAGGATGTCCACGTCCTGCCGAGCAATTCAAGCGCGACCCGGTTAATTTGTTTGAGCGAGCCGCAGAAGCACCACAGAAGCGAGTGCTCCGCGTAGATTGGATCTCCGGCGCTAGCCGAGGGGCTGTGATACTCCAGCTCCCCGAAGCCGAACCCATCCCATGCCTGGAGGATCTGGTTGTGGGCCAGCGCTTCCGAGGGGCCATCGACATATGCCATTCCGGGGGATACGGGGAACTGCCAGATCATAGCCGCGAAACGGCCGTCCGGCAGCGGTCGTAGAACTCCTGCCCGTCCCGTGACCTGGGAGATATCCAACCCGAGCTTGGCGATATCCGTCCCCCGGTAGTTCCACCTCAGGGCGTCTTTTTCCGCCTGCCAATCGTTGTGCCCAAAAGCGTTGAAGTAGATGAGCGGCTTAGCCGGTCCGCGAGTAGGAACCAGCAGGCTGCTGCCCGCCGGCATCTGAAGAAGATGCCATAGGTCCACGCGCTTGCCCGATGGGGCGCGCAGGATTTCCAGGCGGTGCTGGAGTCGAACTCCCATGTAGCCCAAGCTCACGAGCTCGACCGGTGGCGCTGCCGCACTGATCACTCGCTCCACAGAAAACTTCACCTTTTTCCCATCGCGGAAGTCCTGGAGCGTGGCCGTCATCTCCATCCGCACGCTGCCCGCATCGGCGTATGTGATGGCATAGGAACCCGGATCGCATTCTCCCTGCACGTTATAGTTGGCTAAGGTGCGCGCATCGGGCTCCCCTTTCCAAAAGTAGGCATATTCAGGCGCGAACCACAGGCGCAGTCCCCCGATCTGGCTGGAGTTTTTCCCACGCAGCCAGCCCGGCTCGGCGATGGCCTCATTGACGTAGGGGATATTTTCCTCTTCCACACACATCCCAACGAGTGCGCCTCCGGTCGTCGTCACCGCCGCCCTCCCTCCCGATGGGGAAACGATTTCCCTCACCGGCAGCCCAGCTTTTCTGAAGCACTTGATGACATTTTGGTAACGCATGGTTTCAGCAAAGCGGCTTCAGTATCGGTGAATCTGGAGCATCCAACTCGGGATTCTTGGCGTAAAGTGCCAGCAACACCTTGAGGGTTTCGATGGCATCCTTCCCGGTCACCCGCGAATCCTTCTTACTCTCCAGGCAATCGAGAAAATGCGCCATCTGCCTCACGAAGCTTTCCTCGAAGGGCTCGGGTGGCGTCTGTTCGATCCATCCCTGCAGGGCGGGCGAGCGCCCTCCATCCACCTCGCTGAACAAGCGCAATCCGGGACGCGGACAGATACTGTATTCCACCGCCCCAAGGTCCCCGGATATCATGATGGATTGCTCGCAACCCTGCGGCCAGTCGTGCTCGTAGCCGGGCAGCTTGATGCCGTAGCTCACCGTGACCTGCGCCATCGCCCCGGATTGGTATCGCAGGATGGCGGAGGCGAAGTCCTCGCCCTCCATTTCCTTCCGCACGAGGTGGCCGGTCATCCCGCACACATCGGAAGCCTCCCCGAAGATTTCCCGCAAGCGATAGATAAGGTGCCCCGCGCAATCGATCCAGACCCCTCCTCCGGTCTTCTCCCGGCTGAGCCGGAAATCCCATGGCCGGAAATCCAGCCACTGAGTGGACTTGGCCTGTGCGAACACAGGCCGCCCGATGAACCCCTCCCGTATCAGGGCGACCATGCGCTCGAAAGCGGGATGGAACAATCCGTTGTGCGCAACCATCAACTGCACCCCCGCCATCCGACAGACGCTGTTGATCTGCTCCGCCTCTTCCAAGGTTGCGGAGATCGGCTTTTCCAAAAATATCGCCTTCCCGGCGCGGGCGGCAAGCGTGACAAACTCCACATGCAAATCATGGGGTAAAAAGATGCAAACCGCGTCCACCTCGACCGTTTTCAGCAATTCCTCAAACGAGACAAATCCCGGCACCCCCCACTGCTGACTTCGTTGCTCAACAGCCTGCAGCCGCACGTCGCACACCGCCGCCAACCGGGCCCGAGATCCCGCCGCCTGAAGTGCCGCGTAATGCACGTCCGCCACACGCCCCACTCCCACAAATGCCAATGAGTATTGTTTCATAATTCCTTGCGAACCTCCGTAGCGAGATATTCCGCCAGCGTATCGAGATAAAAGTCCCCGCGTTCCGCGTCGGCCCCACGCTGGTCGCCCAGAACACCGTTGACTGAAACCGACTCCATGCCATCGCCCATCATTTCCTCGCAAAGCGTATCGAATGGCGCGGGGTTCCCCGCCTCCGCCTTGTCCATCCGCACAAGTTCCGGGCGCATGGCCAGCATCATGGATGTCTCAAACTCCCCCGCATGCGAACCCGACTGCGCGAGCGGAATCCCCCGCTCCAACGGCACCTTGTCCCATGTCTCGTTGATATAGTTTTTTATCTCCCGCAGCCCGCTGATCCGGCACCCCGTCCACTTGCCTTCCATCTCCCGCAACACTTCTTGCAAAATCGAAAAATTTCCGCCGTGGGCAACCCAAAAATACACCAGCTTGAATCCGCTCCGCACATGGCTTTCCGCAATGTCGTGTAAAATGCCGGACACTGTAGTCCGCGACAGTGAAACCGTGCCCGGAAATGCCGCGTGTTCCGGCGAATGCCCCAGCGTCATCACCGGCCCGACCAGCGTCTTGCCCAACAACCGTGCGGCCCGTAACGCCGTCTCGCACCCATGAGCATTGTCCACCAGCAAAGGCAATGCCGGGCCATGCTGCTCTGTCGCACCCAGAGGCACAATCACCGTGGTCCACCCCGAGGAAATCAAATCCGCGATCTCGCGGGAACTCAGCTCTTCGATATTTAAGTTTTTTTGCATAATGAGATTTTTGACTTATCGCAGATGATCAAGCTCGGAGGCGAAACGGTTGGCGGTCTGTCCGAGTTGACCGTAGAGGTGACAGTAGGATTTCATTCAGCACTCCAGACGATGATCGCCCCGAGATATTGGGAGTGGTTCTTGACGAGGCCGGCGTAGAAATCGGTGATCTGCGACGGCGCGACCGTGTGGCGGATCAGCGGCTCTGCGTTCAGTCCGCCGTCCTCGACGTGCCGGAGCACCTTCGGCACTTGTGTGCCGAAGCCGACCGGGTTGTGGATGCTCATTTGTTTGCCGTGGCATGTGTCCCAGTTGACGACAAACTTGTCTGGATAGTAGCCCGAGAGGCTCAATTCGCTCCATGGCCCGAGCGTGGCCAGCGCCAAGTCAAAGATTTGCTGGTTGCCGGTCGTGTCGACCGCAAATTTCATGGGGCCGAATCCCAGCTGCTCAACGGCTTCTTTGATCTCACCCTCCGTCGGGGCGCAAACGGCATCGAAGCCGATGGCCTTCGCTGCATCGCGCTTCCACTCCGAACGGTTCACCCCGATGACACGGAGGCCATCGAGCTGGCCGAGCTTGCCGGCCAACTGACCAAGCATACCAAGCCCGAACACCCCGAGCACCAGTCCTGGGGCGACTTTCATTCGCGCGATGCCATCCATGCCAACCGCTGCCAGAGCCGCATAGGCTGCGGTCTTGAGCGACGGCGTCTGCGGCGAGAGCTTTACCACATCGGCCGCCTCGGCGACCGACTGCCGGGCGTGGCTGCCGCCGGCCAGATGAGTCATCCCCCAGAGCCCGCCGCCATTGGTGAAAACGAGATCACCGACCTCCAGGTCGCGCACGAGACTTCCCAGCTTCAACACCTTGCCGACCGCTTGGTATCCGGTTACGAAAGGACGCCGCATGTAAGCCGCTCGCCCGCTTGTGCAGTCCCCTTCGGTGCCGCAACTGATGCCGCTGATCAGCGTCTCGACCAGCACCCGCGTTTCTGTCAATTCCGGCAGATCAATCGGCTCCAAACGCGCCACGTGATCAGCCCCAACAATAATCGCTTCTGTTTTCATCGTGTATCCTTTCAGGCGTTCGTCCAATCGAAGACCAGCGAGAAGTTGTTGTTTTTGTCATCGCGAAGGGAGGCATAGGCCTCCGGTGCCTCGGTGAACGGCACCACCCGCCCCACAAAATCCGAAGCGCGAATGACGCCCCGACGAATTGCTTCCACCACACTCTGCCTGTCCTCGATGCCGTGGTCGGCCGGCGTGAGGACGGTGAGCCCTTCCCCCGCAAAAAAGTCGAACGGATTGATAGAAATCTCCTCCAGATAACCTGCCTGAAAGACCAGACGCGACCACTGGCCGGCGTAGAACGACATCGGCTCGACGCGATACTCGCCGCTGAATGCCTGCGGTTTGCGCCTCACCAACTGGCACGCCAATTTAGCTCCCGGTGTCGTCCCCGAACTTTCCACCACGATGTCAGCCCCGCCGTCGCAGAGTGTCAGAATTCGCTCCGCAGCATTCCCGTCGGCGATGTTGACCGCCGCCGCTGCTCCCCACGCCAAGGCGCGTTCCAAGCGCTTCGCTTCCAGATCTGCCACGATAACGCGGCAACCGCGCGCGTGCAGCCATGCGGCAGAAAATGCCCCGATGACGCCCTGCCCGAGCACAACAGCCGTCTCGCCGGGTTTGGCCGCAGCCGCCTGCACCCCGCGGTAGCTGATCGCAGAAACTTCGGTGATGACATAATCGAGCGGGTTCGCGCCGCGCGGGAGCACAACCGGACGATCCTCGCCGGTCGTGACATAAACATGCTGGCTGGCCTGCCCGCCCCACTGGGACTTGATCCCCGGGACCGCACGCGGGTTGCGCCCGCTGATCAGATCCCCGACGCAATATCCCTTCACCTCCGCCCCAACGGCGGTGACTTCCCCGATCACCGCATAGCCAGGAATGAGGGGAAAATTTTCCGAGGCGCCGTAGTGGCCCCCGAGCACGCGCAGCTCGGTGCCGGTGGAGACCATGGTGTAGAGCGTGCGCACGACGATGTCCTTGTCGCCACACGGTCCGAGTTGAAATTCCGAAGTGGTGATTTTCCCAACGCCTTCGAAGACGATGGCCTGAATAGTGTTTTGTTTCATAATCAGATGTAGCAGTCGGATTTTTTAGTTGGTTATTAGAGACTCGTGGGCTCAACCGAGGCCACGCTGCGCACAGCAAGCTCGTCCTCCTGTTTTCGTTTCCAGTTGAAATAGACTTTCACGGTGACAATACCGGCCAGGAGGTAAAAAAATGCCGACCAGAGATACCCGCCGCGGTTGAATTTTAACCAATCGAAAAACGGGGAGATGAGCAGAGGGTTCAGAACCATGATGATCGTCTGGTAGAAGAACGCCTGAGCGGAGCAGAACTGGCCAAGCTTTTCCCTCGGAAACAACTCCACCGTGACAGCACCCAGAGCGACTCCGAACGCGAAAAGGTTGACGTTGATGAGCGAGGCCATGAAGGCTGCCGAGAGCTTGTCGCGAACGACGAAGAAGGAGATCAAAGCCAGCAACGCCCAGATAAAGAAGGTGACCGGGACCACTCGGATCGGCTTCAATCGATCGATCAGGATCCGGTCGAGTAGCCCAGCATCAATCCAAAAACGACTGTCGTTGTGAGCCCAACCCCATCGATCCATCCGGTGGTTGTCAGATCCATTCCCAGGTCGTAGCGGAGATAAAATAGCTGAAAGTTCATTCCCTGTTGGCCCAATTGGAAAAACAGTGTGCCGAGAAAAATCCAGAGGTAATACGGCTTGCTGAAGCAATCTTTAAAATAATCTAAGATCGGCTCCAGAACGCTGGTGGTTTTCCTGGCCTCCGGCGCCGGGTATTCCCCCTCCTTCACCTTCCAGACCGAGAGCATATACACGGACAAACAGAAGATAGAGACTCCGAGATAGACGGTCTTTGTGTGGTGCTCAGCATAGCCGACCACAAAAAAGTTCCAGACCAGGCCCGCACCGACTGTAACGATTTTTGCCAAGGAATTGAACCGGCTCAGCACAATTTCCGGGACGACATCCCAGTAGAAGTAGGTGAAGATCGCAAGCACCACGGCGTTAAACATCCCGTTCACAATGCTGGCCACGCCGATAAATAGGATCTCCCCATTGACCGGGATACGGTTCAGGGTCGCCGCCGCGAAATCAAACCTCATCAAAAAATGATAGAGGTCCGGCATGAAGGCGATCGCGCACAGGCTGACTGCAAAGAGTGGCGTAGCGATGAGCAGGATCGGCCGCCGCCTTCCGAAACGCGTGCGAAGGCGGTCGGACCACGTGCTGAATACCGGATTGATCCACATTCCGAGCAAGCCGCCAATGGTTCCAAATGTTGCAATGAGGGTGTAGGATGCCCCGCGATCCCGCATCAAGATCCCGGTCAGCTTGGTCACCTGCTCGAGCAAGGTGATCGAAAAGTCATTCCACATCAACCAGAAGAAGAGTAACCACAGCGCCCGCTTGTCGTAGGTCAAGGTGCCGACCGAAAATTTGTTGTGATCAATATTCGTCATCTCTGGAAGAGTTGGTTCAGAATTTTAAGGAGGCTGAGATGCCGATCGTCTTCGGTATGGTGTGGAAACACATTTCGACAGGCCGTTCTTGTGCTGCTCGCAATGGCATAAATGAGGACGACTATCTTATGTGAGTTTTTTTAAAAAAAAGCAAGCCAATGCGTGTAAATTTTATTTAAGCCAGTTATTTCCAAGCAAGAATTTTTTTCTAAATAAAAGCGGGATTTTTTCTGAACAGATTTTGCTCCTCATTTTCATTGGGTCCGTGGCTTGATCGCGTCCCGCTCGCGCAGGGCGGATACGCAGACCTCAGCAGATATCCGGCCCGCAGGGCATTCGAAGAAATCGTGCAGATTGTCAATCAGGACCGGCCGGATTTTGCATGGATCGCGGCGGCCTTTCCGAAGGAGAGGCCGTGCTTTCCCTAAGAACCAAATCCGGCTTCACCAGGATTTTCTGCGAAGCTTTTGCCCTACCTTCGATCTGGTCTACCAGCAAGTGCATCGCCTGGCGCCCCAATTGCAGCGGATGCTGGTCAATGGTAGTCAGCGTCGGGGTCACCATGGCCGAGAAATCCAGGTTGCCACATCCGATCAGGGAAATATCGTCGGGCACTCGAAGCCCCCTTCGGCCCAACTCTTGGACTGCCCCCAACGCGGCGAAATCCGAAGAAGCGATCAGAGCGCTGAAGGAAATGTGCCGGTCGAGAAGAGTTGAAATCGCACTCTGGCCAGATTCAAACTCGAAGCCGTCCCCGGCCATCAGATCGTCCTCCACGCGAATCCCGAATTCGAGCAAAGCATTCATGTAGCCTTTTAACCGTTCCTGGGCCCCGGGGTTTTCGTGATATCCTTTGAGGAAGGCGATTCGACGATGCCCTAACTTCAAGAGATGTTCTGTGGCTACGCGTCCAGCTTCAAAATTGTCGCTCCCGACAAAGTGGGTCTTGACGCTTTCAGTCGGCACATCCACCACCACAAAGGGAACTTTATGCTGCTTCAGAGACCGATAAGCCAAGGGGCTGGCCATTGAGCTGGCCGTAACAATCATGATCCCATCGACACGGTATTCACGAAGAGCGTTTATTTCCTTTTCGATTTGTCCGGATTCACAGTGATTCTGGCAAAGAAAGCATTGCAACCCGTGGTCTCCGGCCTCCTTTTCCGCCGCTCTGACGATTTCACTGTAAAAATGGAACCCCGCATTGGGCACCACGATTCCAACAACGTGAGTGCGGTTTGCCCGAAGTGCACGCACCAAAGCATTCTTGTGATATCCATTATCATCCAATGCTTTAAGTATGCGCTTGCATGTCTCTGCGCTCACCATGTGAGTCCTTCCGTTGAGCACATGACTCACAGCTGAGCGAGAGACCCCTACCTCTAAGCTGATTTTTGTTTGCGTAATCCCCAAGATTCTAAATTATTTACATTTCGGTTATTTTGCAAGCTTTTCCCTGTATTGCTTCAAAAAAACTCGGAAGGCGCGATTTCGACACGAGTGCCCTGTTCCACTTGGCTCGCTTGACGGCGGCTTCGGCTGCTTTGATGCGATCCTTCGGAGCGTTCTTCTTAGCCGCATCGCTCAGCTCGAATTTTTTGTAGCTCCCGCTGCGAATGATCGCGATCTCCTCCTTGCGAATCGGCTGAGCGGCTGAGCGGCTGAGCGGCTGAGCGGCTGAGCGGCTGAAGCAATGAAGCAATGAAGCAGTGAAGCAGTGAAGCAATCGCCAAGCATCTCGGCGAACATGACGCCGCACTCGAATACGACAGTGAAGACCGCAAGTATCTTCGGCAACTCTTCGTCCAACACGCATTCCTATTGAGCGCCATTGAATCGGAGCCGGAGTGTCAGGAGCTTGTTGAGAAAGTGATGGCATCGTTCATGGAAGCGCAGCGGGTCGAGTTGAAACCTGCCGCAGACGAGAGTCTCAAGATCATAACCCCCGACAGGTTTTAACCTATCATAATGCCTCGCAGGAAAAAAGACGCAATCACAGGGAAGCCGCGTCCCGACTGGATCGCCATCAAGGCGATGTATCTGGCGGGAACTAAATTTTGCGATCTCGCAAAAGAGTTCAAAGTCCCCGAAGGAACGATCAAATCCCGCGCTTATCGGTTTAAGTGGCTCGGCGGGGAGATGTCCCCTAGGGTCATTAAGAAGGTCCAAACCCAACTTGAAAAGACCGCTACTGAAAACATCGAGCAGCTATGGCGCGACAGGTCTCTGCAAGTTCGGGAAGCGGAGTATAAAGCAGCACAGCGCATTCTGGATTACACCTCCGAGATGGAAGATGCGGAGTTGCTGTTGAAAGGGATGAAGCATCGCGGATGTCGCAGCTGAACTTTGAAGCCTTGAAGCCAAGAGCCTGTTCAACATTGACCTCAGTGATGCGCTGCCCTGCTGCCAAG
>Ga0214921_10010457_pt1 | contig 11468 bp, 8 predicted proteins | sample LL1505_MetaG_FD_177992 | JGI IMG/M metagenome (GOLD analysis project Ga0214921, IMG submission 177992) | Freshwater microbial communities from Lake Lanier, Atlanta, Georgia, United States - LL-1505 | ecosystem: Environmental > Aquatic > Freshwater > Lake | place: USA: Georgia | collected 2015-05-28
CATCCAGATCGGGGTCTTCGATTTTGCGGTGGAGTTCATCGGTGTTGCGGAACACGACGGCGCGGCCTCGATGCTGCATCAGCGAGGGTGTGGCAGCGCTGGGTTTGATCACGGCGCCCAGCGGAGCAAGATTGCCGCGAAGCACCGCGATGCCGGCCTCGGGCTTGAATGGTTCCGACCAGGGCCGGATCACGTCGCGATTCCAGCACGGGGCCTGGGCACAGTTGGCCCAGAGGGTCTGTCCATTGACGGTTAGCGCATTCTGATCAATCACGGAGGCCATTTCACGCACGACCGCAGGGACGCCGCCGGCTTCGAAGAAGTCCTCCATCAGATAGCGTCCCGACGGCTGAAGATCGACCAGGCAGGGTAGGGCGCTACCGATCGCGTCAAAATCCTCAAGCGCCAACGGAATACCAACTCGCCCAGCGATGGCAATGAGATGCAGAACGGCATTCGTGGATCCGCCAATCCCAGCCAACACTCGAATCGCATTTTCGAAGGCCGCCCGGGTCAGGATCTGCGACATGCGGAGGTCTTCCTTAACCATTTCAACCGCGCGCCGGCCCGCCTGGCGCGCCAGGACGTTGCGGCGACCGTCGACCGCCGGGATCGCAGCGTTGCCGGGGAGCCCCATGCCCAGCGCCTCGACCATCGAGGCCATGGTGCTGGCAGTCCCCATGGTCATGCAGTGGCCGTGGGACCGGTGCATACAGCTCTCGGCCTCGATGAATTCTTCGCGGGACATGCGCCCTCCGCGAACCTCTTCGGACATTTGCCAGACGCCCGTTCCCGATCCGATCGGCTGACCGCGCCAGCGTCCCGTCAGCATCGGTCCGCCAGAGACTCCGATGGCCGGAAGATCGACTGACGCCGCGCCCATCAGAAGCGCCGGAGTGGTCTTGTCGCATCCCATCAGCAGGACAACGCCATCCAGTGGATTTGCGCGGATCGATTCTTCAACATCCATCGATGCTAAATTTCGATACAGCATCGCGGTTGGGCGCAGGAGTGTTTCACCCAGCGACATGACCGGGAATTCGAGCGGAAAGCCACCTGCTTCCCAGACCCCAATCTTCACTTGCTCGGCCAAGGTCCGAAAGTGCGAATTGCAGGGGGTGAGTTCGCTGTAGGTGTTGCAGATTCCAATGACGGGTCGCCCGTCAAACTGGTCATTGGGTACACCCCGATTCTTGACCCAGGACCGATAGATGAAACCATCCCGATCATCGCGTCCGAACCATGCGGCGCTGCGTCGGGTCTGAGACTTCGGGTCTTTTTCAGTCATTGCGGTGGGCTGAGTAATTAGCCATTCGTGGCCATTCATAATTGGTAAGACCAATTTTGCGTCAAGGCGCTTTGGTTGGACACCCCGGGAAACCACTCATGCGCAGAACGATCGACCTTGCGGCATGCTCATGTCTCACAGAGTGCACCTAGGAGAGCGCATGAACCAGTTGGATCTGCAGGGCCGCCGTGCGGTCATTACCGGTGGTGCGGCCGGAATTGGTCTGGCGATTGCTGCCCGATTGCTTGCCTCGGGCGCTCGGGTGAGTCTTTGGGATCGCGATTCGACGGCCTTGAATAAGGCGGCGGAACACCTGCACCTTGAGTTTCCACAACAACCCGCCGTCCATACCGCCCAACTGGATGTCACTTCGGCCCAAGCGGTCGAAGCCGCGCGCGATTCGACGATCGGCGCGTTCGGCGGCGTTGATGCGTTGGTGTGCAGTGCGGGCATTACCGGACCGAATGTGCCCCTGGTGGACTATCCGGTCGCGGCGTGGCGCGAGGTCGTTGAAATCAATCTCAATGGGGTGTTCTTGTGCAATCAGGCCCTGGCACCCGACATGGTTGCTCGTGGGTGGGGCCGGATCGTCAACATTGCTTCCATCGCCGGCAAGGAAGGCAATCCGAATGCATCGGCCTACAGCGCGTCCAAGGCCGCGGTGATCGCCTTGACCAAATCGCTGGGCAAAGAACTTGCAAAGTCGGGCGTCTGCGTCAATTGCGTGACGCCAGCTGCGGTCAAAACCGGAATGTTCGATCAGATGACTCAGTCGCATATCGACTTCATGCTGTCCAAGATTCCCATGGGTCGATTTGGGCAGGTCGAGGAAATCGCCGCCATGGTCGCCTGGTTGTGTACCGAGGACTGCAGTTTTACGACGGGGGCTGTGTTCGATCTTTCGGGCGGCCGTGCCGTTTACTGAAACCACCGCGATGAATTCGACGCCTGTTCTGTGTCACTCGGCAGAGGACTTGCGCACCTTTGCGGAGGCGCTCCTCTTGGCCGCCGGTGTGCGTGCTGATATTGCCAGGGATGTCGCAGAGGTCCTGCTTGAGGGCGACCTGATGGGGCATGACACGCACGGGCTGGCCTTACTCTCACCGTATCTCGGTGAAATTACGCGCGGGCAGATGACCCCTAGTGGCGAACCGACGCGTCTGGCTGGACGGGCGGCAGCCGAGCTCTGGGATGGACACCGATTACCCGGCCCCTGGCTGGTCCGCCGCGGATTAGACCGTGCGACCGAGATGGCGTTGGACTACGGGTCGGGGTCGGTCGTTATTCGTTGTAGTCACCACATTGCTTGTTTGGCTGCTTTTTTACCTCGCGTTACTGAGCGGGGTCTGGCGGTCTTGCTGATGTGTTCGGACCCGGGGACGGCGAGCGTTGCCCCGCATGGCGGTAAACGTGCGGTCTTTACGCCCGACCCTTTGGCGGTGGGGATTCCAACCGAAACCACCCCAATCCTGATTGATATTTCGGCGTCGCTTGCGACCAATGCGATGAGTAACCGACTTGCTCGGCAGGGCCAACGGTTCGAATTTCCGTGGCTCCTGGATGGTGGCGGGAATCCGACGGATGATCCGAGTGTTTTTGACGCCAATCCCCCGGGAACGATCCTCCCACTGGGTGGGCTTGAGGCCGGCCATAAGGGAACCGGACTCGCACTACTCGTTGAGATGTTGACCGGGGGACTCGCGGGTGTCCATCGTGCGGATGCTGTTCAAGGCTGGGGAGCGACAGTGTTTATGTACTGCGTCGACCCCGATGCATTCGGCGGGCGAGCCGCCTTCGCACGCCAGATGGAATGGATTGCCCAGGCCTGCCGGAGCAACCCACCGCGTCCCGGGTTTAGCGAGGTTCGTGTTCCCGGAGACCGCGCCTGGTCGCTCCGCGCCAGCCAGCGCCAGAACGGTGTTCGGCTCCAGGTGGAGATCCTGCCGGCACTGCAGCCTTGGGCCGAACGTTTTGGGATAGCGGTTCCTCAACCCCTCTGATCAAAAAAGCGACTTGAATGGTTGCGCGAACTTCCGTATTGGGGCGGAAATCGCTACGATGCCCCTGCACCTCTGCTGAGCAATCGCTTGGCGAGCCGCTGACCTTGACGGCCATGGGCCTGGATCGTGAATCTCGTTCTCGCAAACCCCTTTCGAATTCTTGGATTGCCTGCGTCGGCGACCAGTCGCGAAATTGCGCGGCGAGTGGCCGACCTCAGCGTCGATATCCCGCTCGGGAAAAGCCCGACATTTCCGCTCGATCAGCCGTCTTGGGGGGGGCTCGAACGAACTATTCAGGGTATTGAATCGGCAGCGGCCGCGGTCGATGATGTCGAAGGCCGTTGGCTGAACGGTTTGTTCTGGTTTCGATCCGTCGACGCGATCGATGAGTTGGCGCTGGAGAGTTTAAGTACTGGCAAGCCGGTGCAAGCCTTGCGCTTGTGGGATCAGCGCATTGCCCGGGGTGGGCGCGACGCGATGTCATGTCTGCTTAATCGATCGGTACTCCAGATTGCGCTGGCGAGCGCGTCCGTTGATGCCAGTTCGGATCGTTTTCGGATGGCGCTCGACGGTCTGGGGCGGGCTCTGACGGATTACCCGCTGGCGGCGCGTGGTGACTTGCCGGCCAGTCGATGGCCTGAAATGTTGCGCCGTCTCCCCGAGCTTATTCTGGCGATGTCACGGAGCGTTTGCCCGAAGGCATTTGGTCCAGAGGACCTCGGGCTGATCGCTGCGGTCGAAGCGTTCCCAACTGAGGTCCGTGACGAGCTTCGTTCTCGATTGGTCAACCCGGTTTTCGCCTGGATTGAGTTGGCCATTCTCGATTCGAATCAGCTCGAGGATGCCCTCGATGTTTACTCGCGACTACGGCAGACCGTAGGTCCCGACGATGTGCGTTTGCAGGTGTTGGGCAAGCGGTTGTCCAATGCCTACTTCGATTGGTCGGCGCTGCATGGCCCGGGTACTGAGGCGGTCGCGGACAGCGAGCGCCAGATGTTGGATATCGTTGAGACCCTGCCCGTCACGACGGGTGTTCTTGATCAGGCGCGCGCGGTTCGTGCGTTAAACGAGGCAGCTGCCGAAGTCGCGACCGAGTCCTTGCCCGCGCCCGAGCCGCTTCACGAGCCCCTGCCTGAGCCTGAGCCCTTTCACGAGCCAGAGCCCCTGCCAGAGCCAGAGCCCCTGCCAGAGCCAGAGCCTGTTCACGAGCCTGTTGACGAGCCTGTTCACGAGCCAGAACCTGCTTTGGTGGCGGCGATGTCGTTGAAGCCTGCGGACCTCGATGTACCTGCATTCTTGCGGCCGGTGATTCAGCCGGTCGTACCGGTTGAGAGCCCGGTTGAAATTTCGGTTGAAAGCTCCCCGTTGCCCGTCCAAACCGAAACGCCGGCGCTGCCCGATCGTTCTGAACAGATCGCCGCTGCGAAGCGTTCGCTTGCAGACCGGATGCAACGTCCGCTGGCGAGCATCGAGGACGCTGCGTCGATGATTGATGGTTCGCGGCCCGATCTGACCAAATTGAAGGCGATGCTGGGGCGGGAAGACCCGCAATACCTGCTCGCCTGTGAAGCTCTCGCGACGGTTGCACTGGATCATCTAGTGCCCACTGTTGATCTCGAGCGCGAGAAGTTCGAGCTGGCAAATGACCCGGTTGCCTCGCGAGCGGTCCTCGAACGAGCCGAGATTGCCGCGCGCAAGCTGGCCATGCTCGATCTGGGAGCCGAGGCGCGGGAGCGGGTCGCGCGGTTTTTAGGCGCGCTTCGCGATCTTCTGGATCAGGAGGCGGCAACGGCGACCGCTGCTGGTGGTCGCAAGGGTCGACGTCTGCCTCCCTTAGTGGTGGGCGCAGGTCTGGCGGCGGCCAGCGTGGCCGCTGCGCTTGCCTGGTTGATGGCGCGATGAGGACGGCAATAATTGGACCGCTGAACTCGGTCTTGCTTAAGTTCTCCAGCCTAGTCGCCACGATCGGACTTGCGTTGGGGTCAGTCTTGGTCTTCGCAGCGCCTGCTGACGAGGCGCAGGTCGAAGCCCTCTCGGCTCGTTCGACCCAACATGATCGTCGCCTCGACTCGGCCGATCGGATTTTGCGCGAGCACACTGAAGAGCTGCGTTCAATTCGTAATCGTTATGAAGGTTGGATGCTTGGCCACGATGCGCGACTGCGCGTGATCGAGGAGCGGCAACGCCAATTGGATGGGCGTCTAAATCGCATTGATCAAGGATTTAATAGCACCGCGGCTCGGGTTGAGCAGGGCGAGAAGCGGGTTGACGGTGCGATCGATCAACTTCGCGAGCAGCAGGTCGGTACTGAACAAAGGTTGGTCGATTTGTTGACCAATCGGACCGTGGGGATTGCATCGGCGATTTTGGCGATCTTGTTGGCAGGGGTTGGCGGTTTTTTGTTTGTACGTCACTCTTTACGTGCTGCGCAGTCCGGGCTGGGCGCCCGAGCCGAGCTTGCGCTGTCGTCGATTCGCTCGGCCGAGGAGCGTCTGGCTCAGGCAGACACCCGACTCGTTGAAGCGCTGACCCAGCAGTTGGTGCGGATCCGGGAGGGAGCTGAAAGTGGCTCGGCGAACTCGGACTTGCAGGGTGGCAAGTCCGCCGATCGTGCGGCAAATGGCGCATCGAATGCAGCTTTAAAGTCAGCGTCGGGCTCGCCATCTGCGACGGGACCGGCGAGTTCCCAATTGCAACAACCGCAGGTTGACCATACCCTTGCAATTCGGCTCGCCGACGAGCTTTACCGGATGCGTCGCCGCCTCGCGTCGCTGCCGGAGGAGACTCGCGGTGTCGTGTCTTTGCGCCGTTCAATTGAGCGTCTCGAGACTGAACTGGCCGATCATGGGTACGATCTCGTCGATGCGACCGGGCGCCCCTATGTCGATGGTTTGACGATGGAAGCCCGTTTTATTCCGGACGATGCGTTGGCCCCTGGCCAGCGCGTGATTTCGAAAGTGATTGCGCCCCAGGTGAACTACCGGGGGGCGCTGGTTCGGATGGCTGAGGTGGAAGTGGGCCTTGGCGGTTGACCGCCTGCTCCACCCGGATCCGAATGAATGCGATAACCCCGGCCCCGAGTAGTACGCTCCGAGATGCACGATGAGACAGCGAATCGATTACGGTATTGACCTTGGCACTACGAACTCTGCGCTTGCGCGGATGGAGGGCGGCGAGCCCAAGATCCTGAAGAGTGACGATACGCAATCCGACACGACGCCTTCGTGCGTCGCGTTTACGAAGGCGAAAAACGTCCACGTTGGAGCGCATGCCCAGAACCTGGTCCAGGAGGAGGCGAGCCGAGCTTTTCGGCGGCGGGCGCAGGGGTCGCTTCAGACTTCTAACGCGTTTGCAGAGTTCAAACGAACCATGGGGACGGACCGCCTCTACCATAGTGACCATATGGCGGATGATTTCGCCTCAGAGGCCCTGTCGGCGCACGTCTTGCGCAAGCTCAGGAGCTATGTTCGAGACGAGCCCGTTGACACCGCTGTGATCACGGTGCCCGCCATGTTTCGTCAGAATCAGCTCGATGCGACGCAACGGGCTGCCGAGATGGCGGGGTTTGCCTATGTGGAGCTCTTGCAGGAGCCGATCGCAGCTTCGATCGCTTATGGGATTCAAGCCGGTGCCATCGATGGATATTGGCTCGTCTTTGATTTCGGTGGCGGGACCTTCGATGCCGCTCTGATGCGCGTTGAAGAAGGTGTGATGCGCGTGGTGGATACCGAAGGCGACAACCACCTCGGGGGCAAGAACCTCGATCAGGCGATTGTGGAAGAACTGCTGTTACCGGCGCTTGCGGCTGATTCTCATCTGACGTTGACGCAGACTCTGGCCGACCCCGAGCGCCGCCGCCTGCTCGCAGGCGCGCTCAAGCGGCATGCGGAGCGGGCAAAAATACAGTTGTCGACCCGCGAGAGCGTACTGATTGAGATCGAAGACCTCGGGGATGATGATGAAGGTGAGGAGATCATCGCCGAAATCAATTTGCTGCTGAGCGATTGGGAGCGGGTGGCGAGGCCCATCTTCCAACGATCGATCGACCTTTGTCGGGCGCTTCTGGCCCGTAATGGTCTGAGCGGCGAGAGCCTTCGAACCTTGATCCCCGTGGGCGGGCCAACGCTCTCCCAGACCTTGCGCCGGATGCTGCGCGAACAACTCACTGAGCGGCTCGACACACGGGTCGACCCGATGACCGCAGTCGCGCGTGGGGCAGCTATTTTTGCGTCGACCCGGCAGGTCCCGCGGGCAATGCAGCGGCGTGACACCAGCAAAGCGCAATTGACGCTGCGCCATCCAGATAGCACGGTGGAAACCGAGGTAACGGTGGGTGTACGGGTTGACCGCGAGTTGTCAACTGGAGTCCTCCCGGACTCTCTTTCGATTGAACTGGTGCGGGCTGACCGTGGATGGACCAGTGGGCGCTTGGCTCTAGAAGACGACGTTGCCGTCCTCACCGCGGCTCTTGAACCCGGTGTTCAGAATCGGTTCGAAGTTACCTTGACCGACTCGCAGGGTAATTCTCTGGATGCCGAGCCCGCTGAATTCTCAATTTTGCAGGGTTTGCGAATTGCCCATGCCACGCTGCCCTATCACATCGGGGTGGACGTTGTTGATCTGGCGAGCGGGCAACAGGGCGTCTATCCGATCGCCGGGCTCGAAAAGAATCGCTCGTTGCCCGCCCGCGGCAAAGGCACCTACCGGACCGCGAAAACCATTCGGGCCGGTGAAGCGGACGATCGGATCCGTATCGAATTTGTCGAAATGGCCTATGAAGCGATCGGCTCGAAAGCAAGCTTGAATCAACCTCTGGGCTCAATCACCCTGTCTGGAAAGGACCTCAGCACGACGCTCCCAGAAGGCAGTGCAGTCGAAATCACGCTGAAAGTCGACGCATCACGGCGCATTACGGCGACCGTGTTTTTCCCTGTCGCGGATGAGCAGATTGATCGTGCGATGGAGCCCAATTTGCAATCCGAGGATCACAGCCGCTTGCGTGCCGATCTGACTGAAGCGCGATCGGTGGTCGCCCGTGTTCGCGACATCGCTTCGCCCGACACCTTGATCCGACTCGAGGTCGAATTTGATGCGCTCGAAAAGCTGATGGTTGCGGGTGAAGCAGACCTGGATCGTTTGCTTGAAGTCCGTGAACGGCTTCGTTCGGCCATGGTTGAGCTGGATGCTTCGGATCGATCGGCGGATTGGTTGCGCGCTGAAAAACGACTTGAAGCGGCAATGGCTTCCTTGACCGTCACGGTGCGCCGTCTGCAATCGACTGCGGTGCTGCCGGTCATTGACGAATTTCATCCGCGCATCGCGGCATTGCGGACTCTGAAGGACCCGCGCATTGCACGCGCCATGACCGACGAGATTCGCGCTCACGTCTTCACGTTGGTTCGCGAGGACATCGGGCTCTGGGCGTCCTATATCGCTGGATTTGAGCGTGACTTCGATAGTCGGGCGTGGACCGATCGAACCGAAGCGCGCGCCTTGCTCGACGAGGCTCTGAAGCGGATGGCGGGGAAACCCGACCGCGCCGAACTGGAGCGGATGGTGATTGCGATGTTTGCGCTTTTGCCGCGCGAGGACCGGCTAAGCGCGCGTCAGGTCAGTGACGAGGTGTTGCGCCAGTAAGGTCTAGCCAGGCCTTTAATCGCGCGGGGGCATCGGCGACGGCTCCGGCCCCCCAGCTCTCGGGCGGCTCTGAGGCGTCATAAAACCCCCAGCCTGCTGCAATCGAGAACATTCCCGCGGCGTCGCTGGCTTGAATGTCGCGTCGATCGTCGCCGACGTAGACACATCGATTCGGCGTCACCTGGGCCAGGTTCGCGGCGTGGAGCAGCGGCGCAGGGTGCGGTTTTGCATGAGGGGTCGTATCTCCGCCCACCGCGGTCGCACTGCGTGCGCTAAGTCCAAGCCCGGCAAGGACTGGAATCACCAGGCGCTCGGCCTTGTTGCTGACTACTCCCCACTGAATTCCAGCTGCCTCCAGCGCGTCGAGAACCTCCGGCATGCCGTCGAAAAGCCGCGTGTGAATGACCAGGCCTTGCTCATAACGCTCGAGAAATTCGACGCGCAGGATTTCGAAGCCCTCGTCCTCTGGCTGTAGTCCAAAGGCCCGGCCGATCAGCCCGCGCGCCCCGCGCGAGACGTAAGGACGCAGCTCCGATACCGGTAAAGCCGCGAGGCCACGCGCTTCGCGCATGGCATTGACGGGGGCAGAAAGATCCTCGGAGGTGTCGGCCAGGGTGCCGTCAAGATCGAAAAAAACCGCCTCTGGAATGAAGGGCGATGACGGATTCATGGGGCGGGTTTGCGCAAAGCAACCAGATAGTTCACGGAAACGTCATTAGGATGCAGTGCGTAGACTTGGGTCAGGGGGTTGTAGGTCAGCCCTTTCGTCTCGACCAGTTCGAGCCCGGCCGAGCGAGCGGATCCGACGAGTTCGGACGGCTTGATGAATTTGTCGTACTCGTGGGTTCCGCGGGGAAGCAGTCGCAGGACGTACTCGGCGCCGATAATCGCAAATAGAAACGCTTTTGGATTACGGTTAATCGTCGAAAAAAACAACCATCCGCCAGGCTTGGCCAGTTCGGCGCAGGCCCGGATGGTGGAGGCGGGATCGGGCACGTGCTCGAGCATCTCCATGCAGGTCACGGTGTCAAAGGATCCGGGCTCTGCCTGCGCCAAGTCTTCGGCGGCAATACGCCGGTATTCAACGCTGACCCCACTCTCGAGGCGATGGAGTTCAGCTACTTTAAGAGGGCGATCCGCCAGGTCGATCCCGGTAACCACCGCACCCGCCCGAGCCATGGATTCGGCCAGGATGCCGCCGCCACAACCCACATCGACGATGCGTCGACCTTTCAGCGGCGCGTGAGCGTCGATCCAGCCGAGTCGCAGTGGATTAATGGCGTGAAGCGGCTTGAATTCCGATTCTGGATCCCACCAGCGCGATGCCAGTGACTGAAATTTGGAAAGTTCGCCGGGATCGAAATTAGAAGATCCGGACTGGCTGGTCGATGCGAAGGTTGGCACGATATTCAATCCCTAAAATGGCAAAACGCCCCGCAAGCTTGAGCCAGCGGGGCGTCTGAGTCGGGATTAATTCAAGATTACTTGATTGGACGGGTTCCCACGACTTCGATCTCTACGCGACGGTTCTTGGCCCGCCCTTCTTGCGTCTTGTTACTGGCGATGGGTTGTTTCTCGCCTTTGCCTTCGGTGTAGATCCGGTTGGGCTCGATCCCTTTGCTCACCAGATAAGCCTTGACCGAGTCTGCTCGACGCTGCGACAGACGATCGTTGTACTTGTCCGAGCCGACGCTGTCGGTGTGGCCGACGGCGATGACTACCTCAAGAGCGACGCCCTTAATCTGACCAATCAGCGAGTCGAGCTTTGCCTTGCCCTCTGGCTTGACAACTGTTTTGTCAAAATCAAAGAAGGTGTCGGACGCGAAGCTCACCTTTTCGCTGGTGGGCCTTGGTGATGGAGCGGCTGCAGGCACGGGTACTGGAGCAACAACGGCCGGAGCCGGCGGCGCGGCCCGCGGTGTCATTTCGGCTGCTTTAGGCTCGACCGGGGACGGCGCGGGCGTGCTTGCAGGTGCTCGCGCGGGTGCTGGAGCGGGTGCTGGCGCTGGGGTTGATGCTGGAGCAGCGACCTTCGGGAGCAGGTCGTCGTCACAGCCGGCAATCGCGTTCGCGGGAGTGAACGACCCGGTCCGCCAGCACAGGTTGGTACCGCTCTTGACGATCTGGGAACCGGAGGCCCCGATCACGTAGCCCGGGTTGTTCGGGTTGACCGTTTGGGCCAAAACCAAGCCGCTGGCGGTGACTGCAATCGCAGAAACCAGACCACGCAGATAAATCGAATTCTTCATGTTGATCCTCACAAGGGCATGTCGCGGTCAAGTGTGCCACAGGGTGGTGCGTGCCGCCAATGGATGTAAAACCCTGCTCACCGATGGGTTGATTTGGCGTCTCTTTGGTGCAACACGGTTGGCCTCTCCCCCTAAATGTTACAATTCGGTCACATGGATAGCTTCGCCAAAGAAACCCTCCCGGTCAGCCTCGAGGAGGAGATGCGTCGTTCGTACCTGGATTACGCAATGAGCGTAATCGTCGGTCGGGCCCTGCCGGATGTGCGGGACGGACTTAAGCCGGTTCATCGTCGC
>Ga0214921_10010458_pt1 | contig 11466 bp, 9 predicted proteins | sample LL1505_MetaG_FD_177992 | JGI IMG/M metagenome (GOLD analysis project Ga0214921, IMG submission 177992) | Freshwater microbial communities from Lake Lanier, Atlanta, Georgia, United States - LL-1505 | ecosystem: Environmental > Aquatic > Freshwater > Lake | place: USA: Georgia | collected 2015-05-28
CCAAAGGCTGCGCCCACGTCTATGACTTTCTTACCTTTGGGATTGGCAAACCTGAGGAAATCTCTGTAAGGGTCAAAAGCAAAAACCTCAAATACTGTATCGAACCCATATTTCCCGAAATTGAATTCTAGATTCCTCTCCATATACTTAAAGGTTATGGAATCTTCCTTTAATGTTGCGGATGGCAATAGACTAAATAAATGAGTATGCAAGATGAATCGTTGCCAATTTTCTAGAGACACCTTCATCTGATGCCCATTCCTGAAATGGGCTTCGCACTGCACTTTTCCAGCGTAACGCACCAACAAAACCTGCAACCAGTTTCGAGTTGTGTTTATTAGAAAATAAAGGCTTCTGATACGAGGGGCAATTTTTTCTTTTAAAAAGGTAACAATCATTATATTTTCCCAAACTTTAATCAAGTATTGATAAGATCAACTATATGCTATGAGACAACTAATATGAGCCAAATGCCCCCACCCATAACCCATTTAAGAGCGGCCTTAATAAAGCCTTACTAAAGCGATTTCTTTTTCCCTGAATTTACCTAAGAGCTTTTAGGGCCAATCCGAATCCTACCAAAAAAAACAAACCTTCTTCGCGTGAAAAAAATCTTGTAAATTTGGTAAAGGATCTTGATTACAATTCGCGGCATACATAGAAGTGGTAAAGCAAACCAACATTCAGGGTAACTCCAATAAATTTTCAGCATTTGCAATCGTTTATTTTGGGGCGTATCCCAACCCCCAGCATACCCAACCACCATACCTCGCCACAAAGCTCCAAAATTTACAGAAAGAAGTCTCCTAATACTTTTTGACTCAAACTTTCCATCAAATTCCCTCACAATATTATGAAATTCCACTCCATAAACATGAAAACCATTATTAACAATTGCTCCTGAGCTATTTGTAACGCTTATGATTTCATCAGGCTTGGTTGGATGGCACAAAATGTAAGGGCCATTCATGAAATAAAATCTACCTGGGCCGGCAATCACAGATAAATAAACCGCTGTTGAGGCAAATGAAAAGCCAACAATATGTTTTTTTGCTATATCAAAGCCGAGCAAACCTTGCTTACGTCTAAATATTTGAGTAGAAACCAGCCCAATACCAGTCCCAGCAATATCAAGCACCTCGCTTCCGCTATGAAAAAATCCAGACTTTCTGTTTTTAACGGAAAGGCCGGACGGAAGATCGGAATCAAAATTTGCCCAAACTGCATTTAGGTCATGATGCGAATCAATTAATGTTAAAACCTCTGCAATTCCACCGTTCAACAATTCATCATCATCGCTAAATAACCATACGAACTCACCACAGGCATGATCAAATAAAAAAAGGCTTGCAGCATCTAGGCCAATTTTTTCACCCACATGATATTGATACTTTATACCTCTATTACTCATCAATTTATCAAAAATATTTTTTGTTTCAGGCGTTGGACTGTCATCACGAACAACGACCTCAACTTGATTATTAAGTTGCGGCAATACGCCAGAGAGCATTCGTTTGAATTCTTCTGGTCGGTTGTATGTAGGAATACACAAACTAAGTTTTATTGAATCCATTTCTTATGCATCTACTAAAGAAATATTTTTGAAATACTAATTAATTCATTCGGTGAGCATAGATATTGCCAACACTCATATTTTGAGCAGTTTTGTCAATAAGATGTGGCATTCTTACGGCAAAAGGCCCCGTATAGTTAAGGTTAAAACCAGCCTCTTTTAGGTAGTTTGTAATGCGCTCTGGTCCATAATGATACTCTATAACCATGTCAGAAAACTGCCTAAGAACCTTTATTGGCGTATTTAGCAATATTTCGTATTCGTAACCCTCTACATCAATCTTAAGAATTGCATCATTAATATCTTTGTCTTCCATGATCTGTTCGAGCGTTACTATTGGAATACTATCCCCAATTTCTTTCTCCTGAACCCCAATACCAAACATTTCCTCAAGATTTATATCAATCGTCAATGTGCCAGCGACCCCCCCCACTGCAGCAAGCATAACTTCACATTTGGAATCCAAACCATTTGTTTCAATATTTTTAGATGCCAATCGGCAATAACCAGGAAATGCTTCTACTGCATAGACACGCCCAGCTCCAGCGAGCAGAAATGCTATAGCGGTATCGCCAAAAGCTGCGCCAATGTCAAGAACTGTTTTCCCTTTTATCTTAGTTGTCTCAAAGAACTCACGATAGGGCTCTCCAGCAAAAATCTCCAATACTGTACCCAATCCATAACGCCCACAATCAAATACCAGATCTTTGTTTTTATAATTAAATTTCACGATTTCATCAAAAATCTTTGCATCAGGGAAGTAATGAAATAGGTAAACTCGCTCCAAATATTGCACCCAGTTAGCTTTACTGAGCTTAAAAAGCTCATTATTTTTGAATCTAACTAAGCCAAAGCTGATCAGGCCCAACCATATTAATATTGCAATCGGCCAATTTTTGGTAGTTGAAACAACTAAATAGAATCTTTCAACTCTTACTTGTATTGAATTGCCCATAGAATAACTTTCTTCTTAGTAATTCCAAAAAAATAATTATTGATTTAGCAAAATCTTTTGAACTCGCTCAAGGTCTTTTAACATCATCATTTCAACAAGATTGCTAAAAGAAATGCGAGGGTGCCAATTAAGCTCTCTATTTGCTTTACTTAAATCAGCCAGCCAAGGGTTTGCCTCAGAAGGTCTATAAAAAGCTGGGTCCGAAATTACATAGTCTTGCCAATCTAATTTAACAAAATCAAAAGCCTTTTCAATGAACTCAAGGATCGTATGATTTTCTCCGGTTCCAATCACATAGTCATCTGGCCTTGTCTGCTGCAGCATCAACCAAATCGCATTCACAAAATCACCAGAAAAACCCCAATCTCTTCGAGTCTCGAGATTGCCTAAACGCAATTCACTTGCTAAACCGTATTTTATTTTGGCAACTGTCGAGGTTATTTTCCGTGTAACAAAAATATCCGACCGCCTTGGAGATTCATGACTAAAGCAAATGCCTGAACAAGCAAATAAAGAATGTTTTTCTCGATACAGTTTAGTCATATAAAAACTAGCAACCTTTGAGATGCCATAGGGGGAGTTAGGATTAAATGACGTCAGCTCATTTTGGGGGGATTCAATAGCATCTCCAAACAATTCACTACTCGCAGCAAGATAAAACCTTGCGTCAGATTTGTATTCGCGTATCAAAGAAAGTAGCGTAGCGGTACTTTGCGTATTGGTCTCAAAAGTTTCCCATTCTTTGCTAAATGATCTCACTGTATTACTTTGAGCCGCCAAATGATAAATTTCATCAGGCAAAGTAGTCTTAAAAAGTTCTGTAATTCTCCCTACGTCAACAATGTTGCACTCATGCAATATCAGTTGTGGGTGACTTTTTATATCTTCAATATTCTCATACCTTAATGGATAAACAATTTCCTTTTGGGGACGAACTAATCCATGAACGGTATACCCCTTGGCTAGTAATAACTCAGCAAGGTAGGAGCCGTCCTGTCCAAGGATGCCAGTAATGAGGGCAACCCTATTTGCAACAATCATCTTTTAGCTTGCTGGCCATCTACAATCCTAAATTCAGGCATAGGTACTATGAACTTTCCACCCGCGTTCAAAAATACTTTTTCTCGATTTATAAACTCTGGCAAAAAGTGCCACGCAAGAACAAAGTAATAATCTGGTCTTTTATTTCGCGACTCTTCCTCTGAAATTATCGGAATACCGCTAGCAACAGTGTATTTTCCCCACTTTACTGGATTTCTATCAGCAATGGCATCAATTAAATCTGGAGTAATTCCATAATACTGCAAGGTTGTGTTTCCCTTGGTTGATGCCGCATATCCATGAATTTTTTTACCTTTTGCTTTTTCTTGTCTTAAGAAATCCATGGTTGATTTTCGTGCATATTCAATACGCTGTACCAAAGCAGTGTATGTTAAAAGCTCTTCAAGCTCCTTTTTTTTCTCAGTATTCCTCAATTCACTAACTCGAGTTTTTGCCTCGCCAGCCCTAATTTTTTCTGCAAACGCCGCTTCCTTGCAAATATAAAATCGAACACTACCTTCGTTTATTTCCTCTCGCATTTGAACATCAAATATTTCTAACCCATGTCTATGTAATAAATTTTCGAGGGACTTCATGGTGTAATATTCAAGATGTTCGTGACATATGCCATCAAAAGCATTTCGCTCTAAGGCAAAAGGCATGTACATCATTTGTATAATGAAAATACCTTGATCATCCAAGCATTTACATACATCCTCCAAAAAGGTATTGGGGTCATCTAAATCATAGAACATACCAATCGCAGTAATTACTTTAGCTTTTTGCTCCGCAAAGTTGTTAAACCAGGCTGCGTTATTAAAGAAATCATTTATTATTTTTGTTGTACCTACTTTACCGTAATCATATAAATTTCTTGCAGGCTCAAAACCAATAGTATTCAGTCCCTGAACTCTGTAACCACGCAATAAAGTTCCATCATTTGCCCCTATGTCTATTACAAAATCACCTGCATGAAGATCAGCAATATCAGTTGCACTTCGTGAGATATCCTCAAGCTCATTAATCATTGTTTGATTAATACCTGATCGGTACCAGTAATTTCTATACATTGCCTCATTAGATACAGTATGGCGAAGTTGCAAAAGGCCACATCCATTTGCCTTGGGATTACAAAGCACAAGTTCAAGAGGAGCCTTAATGCCAGTATCAGAATTTGGGATATCTAAAAAATCTGATACTGCAAGATTCCCAAGTGTGAGAACGTTGATGAGTTCTTGTGAATGACATGCGCGACAACAGGTTATTTCTTTATACATTGAAGATTTATCCATCATAAATAAGTCAATTTTAAATCTGCATAGGTAAGGTTATCTACATCATACATTAGAGGCCTGGGCCAGCATTGCACTTAATTGAGATCGCATACTATATCCGCTCTTTATGCATCTTAGATACCCAGCTATTGCTATCTTTTCTCTTTCAAGGTCCTTTTGAAGATATATCCTGACCTTTTCAAGCAACTCTTGATTTGATGAAAAGAATTCGGCCTCTATGCCCTCTTCAAAGTAACTTGAATGCCGCTCTGTTCTCTCGGCCAACATAAACCCGCCGCACGCTGGAATCTCTACACTCCTACTAGTCACTTCATCACGATTAATTTTTCTTAAAAAATTGATATTTATTTTACTTGCGCAGATTGCTCGAGAGTAATCCTCTCCGAACAAAAATTCATTTCTCACATCAAGATTTGGATGTCGGTTCACCCAGCCACCCCACCCATTACCCCATACAGTGACCTTAATTCCATTTTGGGCAAGATATAGTATTGACATTGCACGCTCATTCTCAAATGCACCTACAGCACTTACATCGGAGGAAAAACGATTTTTTTGCAACTTTGCTTGAGAGATCTGCTTATGCATTTGTTCATCATAAGAGTCTAAAAATAGGACTGTTCTCTTTACCCCAAACGATAGTAATTCATTGAGGTTATAGGTCTTGGTGGTAAAAACGATGTCATAGTTACATACACCCCACCGATACCATAGAGAATGTCCATGCCGCACAAACATATCGTCTTCAGAGCATGAAATTAGCGCAGAATTTGGGGATAATCTTTTCAAATGCTTAAGAGTCCATGGCCAAATCATGTTGCCTTTTTCTATCCAAATCACATCAAAACTATTCTTCTTTATCTCTCGCCTTAGGGCAAAATTAACCCCCATATCATCAAGTGGAATCCTTAATTTCCAAAAGATTTTGTAAAGCAAAGTTGGGGGCCGAATTTTATTAGGCTCAGATACATATGTGTGCGAATATGCAACCACATCATGACCCATCTCTTTCAATGTTCGATAACGCTGATAACCTCGTCCGTATTGATTAAGATCGCCAATAAAAAGTATCTTGCTCATTATTAGTTAAGCATTAATGACTGCTTTGGGCTGGCATATATATAAGGTGGGAATTGCCACATTTGATGCAAACAGCACTCTTACCAAGATCATCTTTTTTATATTCAATACCAAAGCATTGGGGACACCGAAGCAAGCTTAGAAGATCAATAGACTGATTGCGAAATGATTGCGATAAGTACCTTCTCACATATGCCAATATCTTTTGTTTGAATCTTGTGGTTAATGATGTGCGAGGCTCCTCAAGCGGAGTTGGCAATTGCGGAGCATCCCAACTCGAATCACACTCCGGATTTATAACTTTATAACTTATACCGCCAGTATCCTTCGACCAGTAGTAGCGAACATGAAATTGAAAGGGGAATCGAGCAACCCATTTAGGGAAAATAGGTCGTGCTTTGTTGTGAAAAAGGGCAACAACTTCCTCATCCTGGATAAAGTTTTTCTTTTTTCGAATGATTAATCCTTCTGGCCCATCACTAATTTCAAGCCTATGAAATCCGTAATGAGTGAGACGCTCCATAAATGCATCTGGGACTTCAATATAGCCAGCTTTTGCAACACGCTGTAGCTCAGATAAGAATCTTTCGGGGTCCGTAGAGTGCTCTAAAACATGGGATGCAATGACAAAATCAAAGGCGTCGTCTTTAAAAGGTAAGTTTTCAACAAAAGCTAAAACTGTAGGACGATCATGAACTAATGGGGTAAAGAATCTCTCTTGCGTCTCCTCATAGGCATCACAAAGGACATTTGCACGAAAATAAGGGGATGCACCACTTCCCACTTCCAGCACTAATGTCTCCTTACTTACAGGGCAGTACACCCTTCGTAATGACCAGGCAATAGAGTCCATCCCAAGTTTTCTAAAAAGCTTCATGACCCTACTTTCCACTTCAAAGCCAGCCTGCTTCATCATTAAATCCTTCCTTTTTCTATAATTGGGGCGTATACCCAAGCATACGCTTTAACCAATAAATTCCCCAATCACAAAATTTACGCCCAAAGCAGGCAAGCATAACAACATAGATATAGTAGTAAATTGAAGTGTTAAAACCCAGTTTGTTTAATTGCCTTACATAGCCTAGAAAGAAAAGTAGTCCAGCCTCCCGATGAATAGATAGACTGGGATAAAAATATTTAGACATATCATGTTTGATTCTTTTTGTTGAATTTATATGATGTTTATCATCAATATATTGAGTAATTTCTGAAAAACTTTTCAAAAATTTTAATGAAATATCTAATGTAGGATGCCGAGGTATGAAACTTTTCTTATCGCGATCAAACATCACATCCCCGGCATTGTGAGCATGAGATGCATATTGCTGTGTAAAAGGCTCATCAAAATATGCTGAAGGATACTTAAGGACAACTTCTGCAAGAAGATATAGTTGCATCAGCATAGTTCCATCAAAACGATTGGTTAGGAATGGAAGTGCAAATTCTCGTCTGATTGTAAAACCTGCAATAAAAACACTCCTTCGGAAAAGCATTGCATAGGTATCTAGCCCAGATGAGAAAAATTTTGTTCCCTTAAAATATCGAAATATTTCTTTTTGCTTGGAGGTATGAAGCAGACAGTGAGACTTCATCACGTACCCTAGCTCAGGATTATGTTGCAAAAAAGTGAACATTTTATCGAAGGCCAAAGGGGCAAATTCATCATCATCCCCCATAAATACCATCCACTTACCTAGAGCATTCTTGCAAAGTTCATTAAAGGTACCGTCATAGCCCAAGTTTTGCTCATTTTCAAAATAGCGCACTGGGTAATCTTTAGACAAAGAAAAGGTATTAACAACCAAACGAATTTCCTGTCTTCTTGGACTTGCGTCTTCGCAAATAACTACTTCAATGTCATTCGTATATCTAGTATCAATTGTCTCTAATAGTCGTGCTAATGTTTCTGGACGGTTATATGACAATACGCAAATTGAAATAAATGGCACTTTTTTCATGCTAAGTTTATTTATTTTAGCAGCTTACCGGTACCGAGAATCTTCAAGAGATCACGAACGCGACCGTTCCATTTATCAATTCCATAGACCTCTAAGGTCTTTTGTCGAAGAGTTTCGCGTTCAAAGAGTCGCGGCGGCGCAGTTCGCTTTAAGATGGATACTACTGCTTTTGCAATAGCTGGAATGTCGTCTGGTGGAATCACAATCCCGAGTTCTTCATTCAGTAGGCCTGTCCGACAACCATATCCATCACTAGCAATAACCGGCACCCCACAGGCTAAAGACTCAATAAATACAATCCCAAATCCCTCAAACTTAGAGGGAAGAATATACAGGTCAGCTAAATTATAAAATTCTACGCGTTGATCATTGGTAACTGGGCCTGTAAAAACTATGTTATCTTTTAACTCAGGGTATTGATGTATTAGATCATTGACTCTTTCATCAACCCCACCACCAACGACTAAATACAGTGCATCAGGAACCTCTTTTAAGACAAGTGGTAATGCCTGAATAACTCGATCTTGGCCTTTATGTTCTTTTGTTGAGAGACGAGCCAGCGATAAGATTAGTGGGCGATTTTCCAGCCTATATTGCGTTTGAAGATCTCGGCTTTTATCCTTAATTCTAAAAACTGATCCATCTACAGCACTGGGGAGCATATAGATTCCCTCTCCCGAACCTGGTAATTGTTTTAAGATTAATTTTCTTGCGTACTCTGATATGGTTATTAGGAGAAAAGCATTAGAAACCGCCTTAATTTTTGTACCACTTTTTATCCCCGGGATTTCAATTCCATAAAGTGCCAATGTGTATGGAATCTTGAATAGTTTCTTGATAATTAAGCATAAGGTGGCAAAATTTAAATGTGCACAACATATGAAATTTGGGCGCACTTTAGGTATTGCAATTATCACTCTTAATATAAACGAAATCTTTGCCCAGACCCCCCCTTTATATCGCTTTACTAGTGTTACATGAGACCCAGCTTTTTTTAGAGCGTCAATAAAATCGCGATTATACTTTTCAATGCCTCCAATTAAGTTGATATCACTAGAGATAAAAAGAATTTTTAACAAATGAAGTTTCCTACTTTAATTAATCTACTTTTTTTATAAACTTCAAAATATAACCTCTTTTTATGTATCAGGAAATGGGGTTAGCCCCCATCATCTGAGTATATGTTCCCACTTTGCTTACGCAGCCATCCTCAATTTGCACGATGCTATCGCATCCTCTCAAAGTAGTTATCCTGTGGGCGATCAATACAATGGTCAGGTTTGGGGCAAGATCATCAATCGCTTCCATTACAGATTCCTCTGTTTGATTATCGAGTGCGCTAGTAGCTTCGTCAAAAACTAACACCTGGGCTTGTTTGTAAAGAGCACGAGCTATTCCTATACGTTGGCGTTGTCCCCCGGATAATTGAATCCCACGCTCGCCTACCTTGGCTTCAAATCCACCAGGTCTACTTTCTATGAAATCGGAAATTTGCGCTTGTTTTGCGGCCCCTCGAACTCGAATCATATCGATATCATTTTTTGGTATACCAAAGGCGATATTTTCAGCCAAAGATGAATCGGTAAGATAAATATTTTGAGGTACATGTGCAATATTTTTTTGCCAAGCATTAATTCTGTTTCCGGTGAGGGGCTGACCATCAACTAGAATCGCTCCCTCAGTTGCAACTAATAAACCCATCAATAAATCAATAGCAGTACTTTTACCACTTCCAGTATTACCAATAATGCCAAGCCTACAACCTTTGGCTATCTTTAAATTAAAATCTTTTAATACCCAAGGTCCATCAATACAGTATCGAAAGTACGCTTTATCAAATTCGATAGATTCTAAAAAAGGTAGAGGTTGGGGGATGGGCTCGAATACCGTATCGGGCACAGTCTGCTCAAGATGTGCAACTATTGCGGCCAATGAAGCATGACCCCCAGTGATAGTAGTCCAAGCGTTATAACTTTGCTGTAATGCAGGTAATAAACGTTGTGCCCCCAGGGCTAATGCACCCAGTACCGGCAAGGCCGCTAAAATACCTTCTGACTGAAGGCTAAGCATGTAAGCTAAGGAAGCAATTATAGCTAACCCAATAGCCTCCATCACAAAGCGAGGGCCTCCCCCTATAAAAATATTACTGGCATATGCTCTTCTTAAAGGGCGATCAGCTTGCCTATAGGTTTTACAAAACATCTCTTGTGTACCATCGAGCAATATATCCCTAATCGCACCCAAGCCCTCCTGTAATATTTTAATTACTTGGGTCTCTTCATGAGCAATGCTCTCACTATTTAATCGAAGACGTTGACGAGAAATTTTATAAAGAAGAGCGTAACAGATAATAAATCCAATAAATGCTATCGATGATACAAAAGGATCAATTAAAAACAATGTTACTGATAGCGCTCCAAGCAAGACTATCGAGCTGAGCAATGTCAATACAGGAAGTATTACCCAAAAAACTACGCCATTAACTTGGTTAACTATGCCACTTACAATCAAGCTACTGTTACGCGAAATCTGAACTTCATATGGTTGATGAAGGGTTTTTCTATAAACATCAATACTTAAATCTGAACCTACTGCGCATGCAAACCTAGTATTACACCATAGCAGTAGAAGGCGTATGCCCCCTGAAAGCAAGGAAATCATAATGAATAAAATTGTTACTAACAATTGTAGTTGTTGGTCTGTAGTTATCTCAAAAGTATGTGCAACATCCTTGACAGCAGGATAATTAAAAACCCTTGTAGGTTCTGTGAGAATGCCAAGGAAGGGTATTACCGAACCAAGACTGATCACTTCAGCTAGAGCGCCAGCCAAAGATAGACCTATAAGAAATATAAACTGTTGCTTGCGGCGTATCCCGAGTTGAGCCCAAAGACTCAACATCAACTTATAGATTGACGGCTCTTTATCTGCCAAAGCAATCTCATTATTCATAGTACTCATTAACATCAAAGCCCGAATTCTTTATAAGCTCATCACATTCAGCAGCGTTTAAATCTTTGGCAACCATCTCTGAAACCAGCTGTTCGAATGTTATCTTTGGCACCCAGCCGAGCTTAGTACGAGCCTTTGTTGAGTCCCCAAGAAGGGTCTCTACCTCAGAGGGACGGAAATATCGGGGGTCTACAGAGACGATACACTTGCCTAAAGAGTCATAGCCTTTTTCTTCAAGTCCAAACCCTTCCCATCGAATAGTCATATTTAATTTAGAAGCAGCTAAATTAACAAAATCACGTACGCTGTACTGAACACCTGTGGCAATCACAAAATCCTCTGGAATATCTTGCTGCAACATTAGCCACTGCATTTCTACATAATCTTTAGCGTGTCCCCAGTCTCGTTTTGCGTCTAAATTACCAAGATATAGCCTATCCTGGAGTCCGAGTTTGATGCGTGCAAGCGCGCGTGTAATCTTACGTGTGACAAAATTTTCACCTCTATTGGGTGACTCGTGATTAAAGAGAATGCCATTACATGCATATAAGCCATATGCCTCACGATAATTAACTGTTATCCAGTAGGCGTACATTTTTGCTACAGCGTATG
>Ga0214921_10010460_pt1 | contig 11465 bp, 9 predicted proteins | sample LL1505_MetaG_FD_177992 | JGI IMG/M metagenome (GOLD analysis project Ga0214921, IMG submission 177992) | Freshwater microbial communities from Lake Lanier, Atlanta, Georgia, United States - LL-1505 | ecosystem: Environmental > Aquatic > Freshwater > Lake | place: USA: Georgia | collected 2015-05-28
AGGTTCAACTATTTCCCATCCTTTACCTTGCATTTTATCTTTCTTAGGACCACGCTTAGATGATTTTAACCATAGTATTCCATTACGTTGAGCATCTTTTCCATAACACTCTTTATAACATTGAGTATAAACAGCTGTTTGTAATTCATATGTAGTCTGGATTTGGTTAGATGTTTTAAAATCTATAACCCACAACTCATCATTTATCTCACAAACCATATCACAAGTGCCAGCTACTTTTAATTCATCTGAGAATAGGTGTACTTCTGTTTCGATAAGTTTAGGTTTATGGGTTTCCCAAAATTCTACAAATCGTAAAAACATTTGCCACACATCAGGACTATATTGTGGGTAACCTTGGGATGATAAGAATTTTAATTCAGCTCCATTTAAATACTCCTCAATCATTTCATGAACTTTAGTACCTTCTTCAGCTGCTTTTTTAACAATATGTTCTGAAGCATATCCTACTTTCTTAAGCCAATCTTCAAAAAATTTACCTTTTGGATAATAACTTAACACATAAGTAACAGATGGATAATAATTACCGTTTCGTCTATAAAATCTAGAGTCAGGTAATGTAATTTGTTTATGGTCGTCAGATATCTCTAAAATTCGATCATAGGAGTGTTTGATTGTACTCATACTAAGGTTAATTTTTTCTCAAATAAGTTTGAGAATGTTAATGGTTGGGTTGTTTGGATTAACTTAGTAAAGTTTTCAAAACCCATTTCACTTGGGTCTTTATCTTTTAACTCTACCAAATAAACCTCTTTTCCTTCATTTAATAAATCCTCACAAAATGAAAGAGCCTGTTTAATAGCATCTTTATCCAATGCTATATATATTTTTTGTACTTGTGAAGTAACGAGTTTTTTCTTTAGTTTATCCTGGATGTTTTTGCCTAGTAATGGTATTACATTACGTTTAATAGCCATCATATCAAATGGACCTTCACATAAAATGATAGGTACATTCCAATTTATAAAAAATTCAAATGGAACAATATTTCTTGATACATTTGGATTTTTATATTTAGATCTAGAAAACTCTTCAAATCCTCTAGAAGTAAAATAATTTAAATTACCTTTTTCATCATATGAAGGTATAACAATCATATTAGAATAAGGTCCATGTTCACAATAACCAATATTGTATTTTAGGATATCATATTTGGTAATACCACGGCGTTTTAGGTAAGCTAAAGCGCGTCTACCAACAATATTATTTGAAGTCACATCAATTAACGGAATAAATTCTTCAGGCAGTTTAACCTGCTCTAAATTAACATCTGTATGTTCTGATTTAGAAGTACCTACTAAAGAATGTAATGCTTGAAGTTTATCAGGTGTGGTTTCTAAATGTTTAAATAAACGTGATAATTTTCTACCTTTAGTATTACATACCCAACAATGCCATGGGTTATCACCTTTAGCATTAGTATCCATATTCACTTCAAGTTTAGGCTTATGATGTTTACAGAACGGACAAGTATATGCCCGATTGTTTTTAGAGGTATTTTTACCTTTACCTAAAACAGAATCTACTAAAGTTATCAACAACTGATTCACCATACATTATAATGTATGAAGGAGAGCATTAGGAGCGAAGTCTTTTTTGAAAAACTTTCCTAATACATTATCATTATAACTGTTTACAAACAAAACATTACACTTGCACTGGTAAGCGGTTTCCCAATAAGTTAGTTCTTTTTTGGTTCTTACCATTTTAATAATTTGTCTAGTAAATGCTAAGTTACCTTTAGATTTTATTTCTTCTAATATTTCTTTATTAGAACCCCAATATGTGACCCAATCAGATTCTTTTTGTATTCTTTTAGTAGTTGCTTTTCTACCAGGGCCTGATTGTTCAGCTAGTTCTTTTTTAGTAAGTTTTTTCTTCACATTATGGTAAAGACTTTTTTTACCAATATAGAACTTACCTGTTATTGTATTTTTGATTTCATAGATAAAACCAAAACAATCTTGTGGGAAATCTTCTATTGTTTTAAATTCTTTGACTTCCACATTTTCATACCAAAACCAATTATTCATATTTTAAAAATTTAAACCTACTTGTATTAATAGTTCATTATTGAAGTTTTTATTATATGGTCTAGGGAGTTTAGCTGTTGCCATTAACTCATTATTATCATTATATAAACCAACAGTTGTAATGTACGTTTGAGGATTACTAAACCAATCTTGATTAATTATAATACCTGAACTACCTGAAATGAAACTTGGGTTGGTAGAGTAGTTATATTCAGTGTTTCGGGCTCTTATAAAGACGTGGTTGGTGGGTGTTGGGTCTAAATTACGAAGAACAAAAGGAAAAAGATCAAAATTAAAAGCTTCTAATAAAATTAAACCTACATCTGGGAGAAAAAGTCCATATTCAGTAGAGTTGGTTCCACTACCAAAACTAAATCCTCCTCCAGGTAATGTGTCTCCTTCTATTATTTTATAAGCCCTACCACAGTTTAGTATCTCAGGAGGGCTCATATTACTATTATCAGTTAAATTGCCAATTCTTAGGCTGCCTGGAAGTAAAGATGATCTAAGACTATTTTTAGATATTGATATGACTCTAAGGACAGTTTTAGATGCTCCACCCCATTTAAAATTAGCGTTTTTATCTCCAAGAATTATATTACTAAATTGTCCATAAGCTTTTCTAGCTACAAGACTACTATTAGCTGTTTTACTAATAAGAACATTACTAAATTGAAGATTAGCTAGAGTTCCTATATAATAATTAGTTATATTACCATCAGGAAATGTTTCAGAAGTAAAAGTAGGGGTAGTGTTTGTATTTCCTACAGGATTACCATTCTCATCTCTCCAACATGATGTTGAAACAGCATCATTATTAAAAACAAAATCTGCGGGATCTATTCTTGTTATTGGCATATCACTTATCCATATTAATAACTATATTCATATCAACTGTTCTACTTGTAGGTATAGGTTGAGCTAGTTTACCTACTGCTAATAACTCATTATTTGTGTTATAAAGTCCTACTGCTGTCACATATGGGGCAAAAGCAGAACCTGTTACAAAATCAACTACATCACCACTAGTGTTAATGCTTGACCCACTTGCTATTATAGGATTAGTAAGTTGTGATCCTGATAGTAATGTTGGGTTTTGTGAATAATTGAATTCATCAGGTCTAATGGTGCATTTATATTGGGTTTCATATACTGTTCTGACTGAGATAAATTGTATGTCATGGTTACCAACATCAAGTACTCTTACAGCTGATCCACCTGTGAGTATTATTATTCCGTGGGTATAAATAACATTACCTAAATATGGAAAATCAAATTTATTTCCTTGAAATGTAGTATCAAAAGTTGGATCAACAGTCCCATCACCTACAATATTACCTTGTCCATCATCAAAAAGAATTCTCTCATTATTTTTATAAATTGAAAGACTTCCAGGTTTAATATAGTCTCCAAATAAAGATTGAGATATAATACCTACTAACAATGAATTACTTAAATTATTTGGAGATACAGAGCTGTCTGAACCAGTAGGAAAGTTTCTAATAGCTTCAAGACCACTTTGTAGATAATTTTCATATCTACTATTAACATTAGCAGTTTGGCTACCTTCAACTACATTTCCTTGATTGTCAATTACTATATATGGTTGAGGATCATTAGGGAAAGTATTACTATAATATAATTGTTTTACAGAGGCATATACTAATGAAGCAGAAGGCCAAGGGAATGAATTTGATTCATCATCAACAGAATTATAAGATGTGTTTTTACCTAAAAGAAAAGGGATAGAAATTGCACTAGAACTACTTCTATGAACAGTTAAAGGAGATACAATTATATCTTGTGATGTTAATGATTTGAAAGCACCCATTCATTTTAGAAATCTAATTTAACACGTATTAAAGCTTCTTTAGTAAAATCCTTTTTAAGCGGTTTTGATAATTTAGCTACTGCTAACAACTCATTATTATCATTATACATTCCTACTGATGTGATATATGTGGATGGATTTTGTATAAAATCATTATATAGAATTGAACCAGCACTAGATGAAACTGAGAAACTTGGGTTTACTGAGTAGTTAAACTCTGCGTTTCGGGCTCTACAAAACACAAAATCAGATGCTACTGTTTCTTGGCTCTGGAGTGTAAATTGATCTAATATTTGTCTTAATATATCAGGGTTATTAGAGTTAGAATTAGTAGATCTATAAAAAGGGTTAGCTGGGTTATTTACGGCTAGGAGATTTAAAATTATAACTCCTACATCAGGGTATAAATAACCATATACACCATTAGTTGACCCAGCAGGCATTACCCCATCTCCAAAACTACCTGATCCTAAAGTAAATCTTCTTCCAGCGGGGGTATAGTCTACCACAGGAGTTATTCTACTATTGTCTGTTATATAGATATTACTTAAACTAGTGCCGGTAAATCTAAGTTGAAGACTGCCAGGAAGGATAGCTTGTTTATAACGAGCTCTATTAATAACTATAGCTCCAAAATACTCATTAGCTACAGTTGGACCTCCAAAGTTAAAAGAAGCACCTTCATCCTCACCTAATAATAAATTTACAAATTGTCCATATACTGTTCTTGAAGGTGATAAACCATCAACACCAGCGTTATATAATACAGATCCATAACCTCCAACATCACCATAAGTTGTAGCAAATTGTATTTCAGCGTTAGGATCAACAGTTGGATCAATATTATAAACATTTATATAATATTGACCACTATCAGAATTTTGTTGAACAGATGATTTATAAAAATCTGTTAATGATGATGAGTAGTTTGACCAAGCTGGAGCTACAATAGAATCAGCACTAACTAAAAAATCTTCAGGGTCTAATCTTTTAAATGACATATTTTAATATATTAACAATTTGTATTTTTGTTTAACTGTACAGGAATTGAAACTCTAGCACCACTGTCTCTACCAACAACTATCAATGAAGTAGTTAATTGATCAATACCCGCAGGGAATAGAACATTCACTGTTGTAGCAGTCAGGTTAATAGTAGTACCAACTACTGTTTTAGAAACAGCTGCTCCAAGAGTTGTTGTTGAGTTTAAAGCTGTAGCTTGAGCTGTGTTGATACCTACACCATTAAAGTTACTCATCAAACGTACATCCCCAATAGTGGCTACATACCCTGATGATTCAAAGGTTTGAGTGCCACCTAAGTAATTAAGTGTTTGAGGTGTGATAGCAATTGAAGCACCCTGATATAAAGATATAACTTGATAACCAACATCTATAATAGGTAGTTTTGAAGTACCTCTAGGAAGAGTAGTAAGCAAATATTTCATTGCTTGTGTTTCATCAGGAAATGCTTCCAATAAAGGCATATTGTCAATGGCTTGGCCATAATAAGCTGATCCAAGTGGGTTTGTTGGGTCCCACATTGTGTAGTCAATTTCATCATCAGCTAAAGCAAATTGTGTGATTCTAAAAGAACCATCATTTCTAGCTAATAACTCTCTACCTTTTCTTGTTAAGATAGCGTCTACTGTAACTATTGAATTATTAAGATATCCCATTTTATATAGATTATTTTATTATAAATATTAATTAATTAGTCCTTTTGATGTTAAGTCAGTGATTATTTTATCATAATTATCTACTAGTTCTTTAGATACAAATTGAGGTTGAACTACCCCAGCGTATGCACTTCCAGAAATATCTTTTTTAACTTGTAAAATCACACTTGTTCCATCATTTATTATTCTATAAAGAGTGAAATTATTTAGACTTGTATTGCCATCAATTGGTGGAGCAATGGTTAAAAATAAAGCAGCGTTTCCTAAATTCTCTCCTACATTAACATCCATTATAGTATGAACATCAGTTTCATTGAGGGTAAATTTAATTTTATCCCCAGGTTTAATTGGGTTAAAAGGTGTGCTAATAATAGGGTATCCAATTTCTAAAGAAGCAGTAGGTGTAATTTGGATAATATTAGGTGTGTTATAAAGTTGAGTTAAATATTGTGAAGCAGTTAATACTGAGAGGCCACTATCTGGTGGAGATTCATAATTAGAAGTATCAACTGTCCAATATGACGCGGTGGTTCCTGTGATTCCGTTTTGAAGTTGTATAGTTCCTGTTGGTGTTTCTTGATAGCTGCGAAGATAACCTCTTAATTGCACATCACCTTGTCCAGTGAATCTAACTGCGTTTATTCGAATAACAGCGTTTTCAGGTACAGATAAATAAGGTGTTTCAAAATAAAGTTCACCAGAGTTCATATTTCCAGGAGCCCAATTTTCTGTAAAAGTTTGAGTGGTTGAAGCATAGACATCACCATTAATCTTAATGGTAAAATATCCCATTATATCACCACTAGTCCAATTTGCACTTACATTTGCCCAAAATTTTATTCTAGTACCAGCAGCCGGTGCACCCCCAGGGTATGTAAATCTAATACCAGTACTATCCACAGATTCAAAATACGGATTTGGGGTATTATTGACTGTAATAGGAAGATTTATATTTTGATTATTTCCACTATCAAAATTTGAATAACTACCATTGTTTATAAATCCACTAGCCAAATTTGGCACACTAAATGATAAAGGATTACCAAGTAAATCTGCAAAAAGCATTTCTCTACTATAGTCTTCAAAACCTGATCCAGTAGTGGTTGTTGCGATTGGAGTTAATCTACCAACATGGACTATAGGATATGATCCATTTAACATATAACTGTTAGGTGGGATATCATATAAAGGATCATTAGTGATAGTTTTAACAGTAGCGTTTTTACCAACTTCAAAATTATCAAGTAAATTGTATAATCCTATAGCTTGAGGTCTATTGGGGTTAGAATCTGGTTCCGGGTTAACAGGATTACCATTAGTATCAATTATATACTTAACATAGTAAGCTGTATGGTCTTGTAGTATAGGAGAGACATCAGCTAAAGTATCAAAGTAGGCAAAATACGTTTGATTTTGTTCAGCTACAGCTTGTTTTGGTGTGGTGCCGTAGTAATAATTTTCACTATCTAAAAAATCTAAAATAGGATCAGCCATAATTTATAACATTTAAAAAGATATATTAAAGTTTTTTGAACTTGCTCTTGAACCATTATATCTAATATCAGACCAAGCATATGAAGAATAATTTGAATCTTGAACTGATGCTCTAGCGGCTACTCCATTAATAAGGGCATCAAAGTTGGAAGGAACAGTGATACCTTCATCTAAATCTACTTTCATGATAACAACAGATTTAACATCATCAACAGTGTTGTTTATTATAGGGTTATATTCATAATAATCCCAAATAATATTTGAATTTGGTATAGCGTTATCAGGAGGATCAGGTATAAAAGAAACAGGTCCTGTTTGGTTCCAATATGCTGAATTAATGATTGGGAGATAAATAACAGTTGATGGGTAAGCTACATACACATCACTATCTTGATAAGCAGTTGTACCTACAGGAATAGTTACTATATTAAGAGTACCTGGTAGGCTAGGTATAGGTATAGTGATATTGGTTAGACTATTTAAAGTAGTGCTATAATCATTTCCATTTAAATCAAAAGAATTAATTTTTATAGCTTGTATAAAAAGAATTGGTAGACCAGTTTTTCTATCAAAACTATACCTAGCATAATAATTTATTTGGCCAGGGAGAGGATAATTAGTATTTAGAAAATTATCATAAGGACTATTATCAGAACTAGGATAGTTACTATATAATTGAGTAGTATACTGTATATCTATCACAGAAGGATACTTATATGGATTAGCGATATTTAAATCACCATCTGCTGTAAATGCTTCTAAGGGATAATAAGGTAATTCTCCATTATAAAACTCGGCTTGATCTTTATGTAAAGATTGAGTTATACCTGTAGGTGTAATAATAGTTTCATACCAAGATTGAGTATTGTTTAAGCGAGGTGTTAATGAGTTATACTCATCAAAAGTACCACCTGTACCTCCTTTAATAAAAGCAGTATCTATAATTCCAGTATATATACTACTAGTTATAAAAGCTTGAGGTTGAACAATCTTACTTCTGTTTAATAAGTGTGGTTTAATAGTAATACCTGATTTTAGATTTGTCCTAGCAGGAATAAAATCTTTAATCATATTGAACAATGAGTTATCAAAGTATTTTATTAAACGGATATATGCTGTAGCATTAAGATCATTGTTACCACTTAATATATTAAGAGCTTCATCTTGTAAGTCAGGGTAATAGGGTAAAAAGGTTTGTGATGGGTCACCAATATATGTTCCTATGTCAAAATCAGGTAAATTGCTAGGATCTTTAATAAAATTATCTATATCATTTTGTGGTGAAAATGATATTTCTACCGCATTAACACTAGGTGATAAACTACGATTATTATCATAGTTTTCAAGTATACTTTTTTGGGATGATAAAACAAATACTGGATCTGCATAAAATGCGGCCGCATTTACATCTGGTATGATAGGAGGAAATGATTGGGACATTTGGGCACTGGTTAGTATTTGAATATTATCAGTGACAATGTCTTGAATACCTGTTACAGGTTTATTATTATTCCATTCTCCTCCAAATTCTCTAACACTTAAAATAGAACCGCTAATACCAAACATACTAATAATGTTTTGTAAACCAGCTACTGTTCCTTTAGATTTTAATAAATAAGGTAAATTATGATATATACGTTTATACATTTCCTTATTAACATCATCTATAGGTGTATAAAGAGATTGTTGAGAAGCAGTTTGATATACTGTAATTCTTTCAGTATCAGATGGAGTAGGGAAAGCATTATTAACTGTACGAGTTATACTTCCTGAGTTAAATCCAGTGAAAGCATCAAATAAATCACTAACTGAAAAGTTATTTTGATATATTTTTAGCCCAAATGATCTAATAGCATCAGCTACTAAATCTTTAGATATACCATATTCTAATCTATTATCTCCATTATAGCGATTTGAAACATCTTTATAATAAACCCAAATGTTATCATAAAATTGACCCATCATATTGATGAATACCTTATATGGATCATTTTGAGGATCGTCAGTTAGATAAGTAGGTATAGTATTAATTAAATAATCTTTATTTATTGCGTCATATATGGAGGCACTATCAATTGATGACGCAAGCCAAGTTTGTACAGTAGCGTCAGAAGTTGGTAATAAAAGATATGGAGGTACTGATGTACTTTTAGGGTAAGTATTTGACCCAGAACTGTAGTAGAGGTAATACTCAAATCCATCAAAGTTTTTAATTACATTAGATATTTTATCTTGTAATATAACAATACTTGATGTGACAACAGAATCAGCAGCATTTACTAATACTAAACTAGCACTATATTGTTCTAGTAATTGAACTTTACTATAAAAATTTTGAACTCGTGATTCAGCTGATGAGAAATGAACAAAGTTTGAAAAATCAGTATAATCAACTCCTATACTAATACTTTTATCTTCTAAATAAGATAAAATTTGATCATATGATGATACTAAATTTGTATTTAGTAATTGTTCATAATTAATATAATTAGTAGAATTATTAGTTCTATTCTTAACAGGTAAATCAAAATTAGGACCTTTAAGAGTAGGGTTAGTAATTATAGGAGTTACTATTTCAGGTTGAAACTGTATATTAAAAGCTAATGGATCAGCTGTTTGAGTAACAATCCATAATACATCTTTTAACCTAAAACGTGTTGGTAAAGGTTCATATAAATTGATTAATATCTCATACTTAGTCTTTGTATTATCAAGTAATATATTATTAGCTATAATAAGATTATTACTACCAAAATTAAGATAAAAATCTTGGAAATATTCTGATGAGTTAAGTTGAGTTTTAAATTGATTAGATAATGTTACTAAATCATCATTAGAGATAATATTAGAAGCTAATCTTAACTCTGTTCTATCAGGTGATATTTCTTTTATAAAGAATGGTCTGTTATCTGAGGAAGAACTTAATTGGTTTCTTAAAAAACTATAAACAACATTGTATTCACCATTAGTAAAACCTTTATCACGTAAATCTTTTTCAGGGTTTAGATCAATATTAAAAACAACTCCAGTATTAACATCAATATTAGTTACAATAATCTTTTCAAGATTCTGGTCTGTTATTTGAAAAGAATTATCAGAAGATACTATTGTATACTCAACATAATCTCCTTTACTAGGATCAAAAACAGGATTGACTACTTCAGAAGACATAGCTGACACATCTTGGGGAGAGTATGTCTGGAGTTCAAAAGTGATAGGATCTATTTCATTTATTAAAGTAGCCATTTATGTAAAAAATTATGCTGCAGGGTTAGATGGTGAAACTTGTAAGTTTATTATTTGTTGGGTTAATACTAAATTTTCTTGTCTTAAACCAGTTATTTCATCTAATAAAGCTTGAATGTCTTCATCATTTTGTTCAAAATTTATATACTCTCCACTTGTTTTAACTAAATATTCATGAGAATTAGTTGAACCATTAGCTGGTATATCATAAAATATAGCGTCATATAAATCAAAAAACTCACTAACTGTTATAGTATCTTCTAAAGGAGGTGGAGGAGTTGACACTTGAGCAAAAGAAGTATCAACTGTATTTAAATACGCTTCTTTATTAAAAACAGTTTTATTTAAGGGATAATTAGCCATTTATTACTTTAAAATAATAATTATCATCAAAAATTAATGTTGAACCATCAATAACAGTTTTAATTAATATCTTATAATATCGTTCAGGTTCTAAACCATTCATATATAGTGTAAAATAACTTCCTTGACTATCAGCACTTAATTGAGTATATTGGTCATCGTAATCTATAATAACTTCATTAGTATCCAAGTCTTTTACAGAATAATATGAAGAAGTTGGTAGATAGTAATTTGTAGTATAAAGAGAAGCAGTTTGAAATGCTCGTGCTGGGTATGTTGGTCTGCTGTTAACTCTAAATCTGTTTATACTCTCAGGATAAAATACACCTGGGTTTTCATCTAGAGCAATTGTAGCATTAGATGTGTTTAATATAGTGCTAGTAGAAGAACCTGTGTTCCAGACATAATCTCTCCATCTAAATTCAAGTTGTGGTGGGTAGATTGTGTGAGTGTCTCTAGAGAAGAATTGCATTTTATTCTCATAATTCTCATCATCAATAAACTCAACAGCTTGTTTAGCTATTAAACCATTATTAACTATAGAGCCACTATACCATGCTTTAACCATATTAGTAATATCAGTATTGATATCACCACTATCTATATAAGCAAAACTTTGAGTTGAAAATATAGGTAAAACAGTTGTATTTGAAGAACTGTAATACCAATTACCTCCACCTAAAGTACCACTATATGAAGCAGTCACATTAGTAGGGTAACCACTTGTTACCCAAGCATTACTACCTGAGTATGATCTCCATCCCCAACTAACACCATTTTGAACTTCAGGAGAATAGTT
>Ga0214921_10010461_pt1 | contig 11465 bp, 10 predicted proteins | sample LL1505_MetaG_FD_177992 | JGI IMG/M metagenome (GOLD analysis project Ga0214921, IMG submission 177992) | Freshwater microbial communities from Lake Lanier, Atlanta, Georgia, United States - LL-1505 | ecosystem: Environmental > Aquatic > Freshwater > Lake | place: USA: Georgia | collected...
TGGGCTTCGGTGGGTAGAACGGCTTCGTCGGCTAATGGCAGCTCGGGCACGTCTTGCACCAGCTCGGCAAAGGCGTCTACTTCCCCGCCCAAACGCTCGCCTACCGGATCGAGCGCGGGCAATTGGGCCAGCGACTGCAGGCCCAGATCGTCCAAAAACTGACGCGTGGTGGCGAAGAGCGCCGGCCGTCCCGGGGCCTCCCGGTGACCGATCACCTCGACCCAGCCCCGGTCTTCCAGCTGCTTGATCAACAGGGAGTTAATCGTCACGCCCCGGATGTCCTCCATGTCGCCCCGGGTGACCGGCTGGCGGTAGGCAATGATCGCCAGGGTTTCCAGCGCGGCGCGGGTATAGCGCGGCGGCTTTTCGGGGTGCAGACGGTCCAAAAACTCCCGCATTTCGGCCCGACTCTGAAAACGCCAGCCGCTGGCCACCTGCACCAGCTCCACGCCGCGTCCGGTCCACTGCAGCGCCAAGTCGGAAAGCATCTCTTTGAGCGTGTCATAGCCCACTTCTTCTTGGAACAAAGTGCGCATGTCGCGCAGGGAGAGCGGCTGTTGCGCGCAAATCAGGGCAGTCTCCAAGACGCGCGTGGCTTCGGCGGTATTGATCATGCAATGGTTTTCCGGGCGAGAGGCCTGCCCCAAGGCAAGCACTGACGAGATCTGACGGGACAGGGCGGGATGGACTGACCTCCAACGGGGAGTGCGCTATCCACTGCGCCAGTGGCCGCGGTGTGGCGCCCTCAGGCGGCCGTTGCGGTGGGAAGTAATTGTAGCCCCAGCCCCAATGCGGCCATCAGGTCCTGAAAATCAGACGGCGGCGGCGCTTGGAAGGTCAGCGCCTCGCCGGTGATGGGGTGGTGAAACGCCAACCGAAACGCGTGCAAGGCCTGGCGCTGGAGACCTCCCAACGCGCTGCCACCGTAGACCGCATCAGCCACCAGCGGATGGCCCAGGGAGGCCATGTGCACGCGTATTTGGTGGGTACGACCGGTATGCAGCACACAACGCACCAGACAGGCGTCCACGGCATTGCCCAGATAGTGAATGTCGGTTTGGGCGGTTTTGCCGGGGCTTTTGAGTAAATCCACCACCGCCATGCGCAAGCGGTTGCGCGGATCCCGGCCAATCGGGGCCTGGACCGCCACCCTGGCCGACCCGCTCCAGGGGTGATGGCCCAGCGCCAGATATTGGCGGCTGACCGTGCGTGCGGCTATGGCTTGGACCAACGCGTCCATGGTCAGGCGGGTGCGCGCCACGACCATGAGACCACTGGTGTCCTTGTCCAGGCGGTGCACGATGCCGGCGCGCGGCACCTCAGAAATTTGTGGGTCCCACGCCAGCAAGCCGTTGAGCAGTGTGCCGCTCCAGTTGCCGGGCGCAGGATGGACGACCAAGCCCGCCGGCTTGTGGATCACCATCAAATGTGCGTCTTGGTAGACCACGTCCAGGGTCATCGCTTCGGGTTTGAAGGCCTGGCTCTGGGGCATGGGGCGCAGCTCCAGCTGAAGCAGGTCGCCGGCTTTGACTTTGTGCGATTGCTTGGAGACGGCTTTGCCATTGACCTGAACACCCCCGGTCTCTACCAATTGCTGCAAGTAGTTACGGGAAAATTCAGGTGCCAACTGCGTCAGCGCGCGGTCGAGTCGTTCACCATGCTGGGCGACCGCGACACTGCCCTGCCGCAGCTCGGCCTCATGCGCCAATGCGTCCGCCTCGTCGAACTCCTCCAGACCAGGCGGTAAATCGGGGTCGGTCGATATAATGGATTGGCCCTGGTTCAAGAAAGATTGCATGATGTTGAGAGTCAAATTATCGGTCGTTTACGCGCTCGTCCTTCCGTTGGCGACTGCGTTGATGGTCGGCTGCTCAGCGGTCCCCGTCGACAAGACCGCTGGCATGACCCCAACGCAGCTCTATTCCGAGGCCAAGGATGAGATGAACAACGGCCAGTGGGAAAAAGCCATCCCGCTGCTGGAAAAGCTGGAGACCCGCGCCGCGGGTACGCCCCTGGCGCAGCAAGCGCAGCTGGACAAAGCCTATGCGCACGTCAAGGCGGGGGAGCCGATTCTGGCCGTATCCACGATTGACCGTTTCATGCGCCTGCACCCGGCCAGTCCGGCGCTGGACTACGCTCTGTACCTGAAGGGAACCGCCAACTTCAACGAAAACCTGGGCATCTTTGGCAGCTACACCGGACAAGATCTGGCGGAACGAGACCAAAAGGCGTCTAAAGAGTCGTTTGAAGCTTTCCGTGAGCTCACGGTTCGGTTTCCGGAATCTCGCTACACGCCGGACGCCTTGCTCCGGATGGGCTACATCGTGCAGTCACTGGCCAAATACGAGGTTCATGTGGCCAAGTATTACTTCAAGCGCGGCGCGTATGTAGCGGCCATCAACCGCGCCCAAACCGCCGTCACCGACTACCGGAACGTGCCCGCCGTAGAAGAGGCCCTGTTCTTAATTTACAAGTCCTATGAAGCGCTGGGCATGGAGCGGCTGCGCGACGATGCCAAACGCGTGCTCGAAAGCACCTACCCTGACTCCAAGTTTCTGGCCAGCGGTGGCACCGGTGAGACCGGCGGCTGGCTGAAGCTGTTTTAAGCGCGCTTTTCGCGTTCGGCACCGAGGTCAGCCAAGGCCTCTAGCCAGGCCTCCCCATCAGCCAGGCGGCGCATTGGGGGCAACCCCTGGAGTAGTTGCTTGCCGTAGCCACTCTGACCCATGCGTATGTCGCACACCACCAAGATCCCCCGGTCGGTTTCACTTCGGATCAGTCGACCCGCGCCCTGTTTAAGGGCAATCGCCGCCTGGGGCAAGTGCAGACTCTTGAACGCGTTGCCGCCGCTGGCGACGACCGCCTCTGCGCGGGCCTGAACCAAGGGATCATCGGGCGGTGCAAACGGAAGTTTGTCGATGACCAGGAGCTGCAACGCGTCTCCAGGAATGTCGATCCCTTCCCAAAATGACGCCGTCGCCACAAGAACGCAGCCCTTGGTGTCACGCCACGGTCCCTGTCCGGCGCCTACGAATCGGTCCACCAGCTCCCGCTTGGGCGCCTGCCCCTGCAGCAAGACTTCGATGTCCAAGGCTGCGGCCTTAAATTGCTGACGTAACTCGTCGGCGATGCTACGCATGGCACGCACGGTGGTGGTGAGTACCATGGTTCGCCCGCCCAAGGCGCCGGCCCCTTGGGCGGTGAGCGCCGCCACCGCCGCACTGTGTTCAGCGTCTTGCGGACGGGGAAAGTGCTTGGGCACATACAACGCCGCCTGGGCAGCGTAATCAAACGGGCTGGCAACGCGCAACACCTTGGCCCCTTCGAGCCCACAAGAGTCGACAAACCAGCCCAGCTTTTCGTCGGTGCCCAACGTCGCCGAAGTGAAGATCCAGGACTTGTTGTGCGTGCCGGGTTCGGCATCCGGTCGGACCAAGGCCCGCAGGGGGCTGCCGATCGTGAGCGGCGACTCGGACAACTGCAGATGAACCCCGACTTCCAGCCAACGGACCTTGCCTTCGGTCGGCGCCAAGGCAAATGCCTGAAGGTTGTGCAGCAGCGCATCGCAGCGCTCGGCCAGCAACGTGAACGCCGGGCCCAGTTCTTCGACCGAACGCACCGCGTCTCTGGCTGCCTCCAGAGTCTGCCCGCACCGTGCTGTTGCGACTTGCCACAAGGGCGGCGCAATACCAACGGGCGTATCCGCTTGCCAAGTATTCCGGCCGTGTGGAACGTGACCTTCAAACAACGCCCGGATCGCGCCTGCGCTGTGCTGCAGGTCGGCTTGCAGACCCTGCCAATCGACCAGACCCCGCGCCGCGCCAAGGGACTGCTCCGCCAAGTCGCGACCCAAGGACAGGACCTGACCGGTACTCCACTGGCGAGCAAAAAAATGGACGCCAATGTCATTGAGCTGATGCGCCTCGTCAAAGATCACCGTACTGACGCTCGGCAGAAGCTCAGCGACCCCCGACGCCCTCACGCCCAGATCCGCGAAGAAGAGGTGGTGGTTGACCACCACCAAATCGGCGCGCAAGGCCTCTTGCCGCGCCAACTGGGTGTGACAACCCCGAATATGCGGGCAGGTTCCGCCCAGACAGTTGTCGCGGGTTGAGGTCACCAGCGGGATGATCGGCGAACGCTCATCGAGTTCTGCCACCTCCGCAATATCCCCCTGCACGGTCGTCAGCGCCCAATCTTCCACACGGGCCAACAGGCGCAGATCGGTGGCGCTCAGCGCTTGCGTGGTCTGGCGCGCGCCTTCCAAGCGCTGGGCACACAAATAGCTGCTGCGCCCCTTGAGCAGTGCCAGTCGCACCGGGAATCCAAACGTCTGAAGCACCCGGGGAATATCCCGCAAAAATAGCTGCTCCTGCAAAGCCTTGGTCGCCGTCGAAAACAGCACCTTACCGCCTCCTAGCAGGGTAGGCACCACATAGGCCAGCGTCTTGCCGACACCCGTACCTGCCTCCACCACCAGCACGCCACCTTCGTCGATGGTGCGGGCAACGGCCAGAGCCATCTCGGTCTGACCAGGGCGAGCGCTAAATCCGGGCAGCGCCTGGGCCAATGGACCCTGCGATGCAAACGCCGCAGCCACGGCCGCTTGCAAAGTCACTGCACCGGTTCCGCGGGGGGCAGCGGCAGGGGCCGAGCCGCTGAGGCGGCAGAGGCGGCAGATGCGGCGCCCTTCGCCCGCTCGGCCATGCGTCGCTGGGCTTCTGCCTGCTTTTTATCAAAGGCGGCCTGATTGGCTGCGCGCTCCACCGCGCTCGGGCCGGCATCTACCTTGGCTGGCTTGGCAGGACTGGGTACCGGCAAGGAATTCACGACGCCGTGGGGTGCGGATGCGGCACTCTTAGCGGGATCCACCGCGGCATTCGCCCTTGCTGCATGTTCCTGCTGCTTGGCCTCCTGGGCTGACTGTTTTTCGCGCTGCGCTTCGTCTATGGCCTGCGGGTCGATCTCGTTTTGCCGTTGTGCCTGCTCACGCAATTTCTCTTGAAGGCGCCGATCTGCATCCTGGGCGCGCTGCAGGCGGTCTGCGGCCTCCAGCGCGGCTTCTTTGCGTTTGATCTCCGCCAACATGGTGCGCCGGTTCCGCGCAACATCTCGCAAACAGTTCGAGGTAAAAAACTGTCCATAGCAGGCGCGCTCTTCTTGGTCCAAACGCAGGGTTTGTGCCTCTCGTTCCGCCCTTAACACGGTACGTGGATCGTCCGCAGGGGCTTGCGAAATTTCCTCTTGGGCCAGGGCGTGGCCCATCGCGCCCGAGACCAGCAGACCTACCGCGATGCGTACCCCACCCGCCCAAGCGACCCTCATGTCAGTCGGGTGTCCACGTCGCGGCGGTCTAAGGCCAGGAACTCCGCAGACTGCATTTCATTCAGCCGCGACACCGTGCGCGGGAATTCGTGCGCCAACGGCCCGCTGGTGTAGAGCAGTTCGGGTGCGACTTCCGCAGAGACGATCAGTTTGACGCGGCGGTCGTACAACACATCCACCAGCCAGGTAAAGCGCCGCGCCTCGGAACTACCATTGGCCTGCATTTGCGGCACATCGCTCAACAACACGGTATGAAACTGGCTGGCAATCTCCAAATAGTCGTTTTGCGACCGAGGGCCGCCGCACAGTTCCTTGAAATCGAACCACACCAGACCGCCAGCCCGCCGGCGGGTGCAGATCTGGCGCGCCTCAATTTGCAGCAGGCGGCCGTCATCGGCGCACTCCGCCAGGCTTTCAAACGCTTGGCCCATAGCGGCATCGGCCGCAGGGCCGTTGGGTACGTGGTAAAGATCGAGCCGCTCCAGCGTACGGCGGCGGTAGTCCACGCCGTTGTCCACATTGATGACGTCCATCTCTTGGTTGAGCAAGGCGATGGCTGGCAGCACCCGGTCGCGGTGCATGCCACCGGGGTAGAGGTCGTCGGGCTGGAAGTTGGAGGTCGTGACAAAGCCCACGCCGTTGTCAAACAAGGCCTGCAACAGGCGGTGCAAGATCATGGCGTCGGTAATGTCGGCCACGTGAAACTCGTCAAAGCAAATGAGTTTGTAGCGCTCAGAGATGCGCTTGCCTAAGACGTCAAGCGGGTTGACTGTGCCCTGCAAATCATGCAGTTCGCGGTGGACCTCGCGCATGAACTCGTGGAAATGCAGGCGCGTTTTGCGCTGCAGGGGCACGGCCTCAAAAAAGCAGTCCATCAAAAAACTCTTGCCCCGCCCCACGCCGCCGTACAAGTACACGCCCCTGGGAATCAGCGGGTGGTTGATCAGTTTTTTGAGCTTATTGGAGCGCTTGTCTTTGTACGCCGCCCACTCGGTGGCGCAGCGGTCCAAAGCCGCAACGGCGCGCATCTGCGCCGGATCACTGTGAAAGCCGCGCGTTTGCAGCTCTTTTTGGTAGTTTTCGAGGACTGACATTTCAGGGCATATTGTGCCCGCTGTACCCAGACCGGCCACAGGCAAGTTTCTTTCGGGGAGTAAGGCAACGCGGATGCGCGTCGCTTCGGGCACTTGCGAGACTGTGGTGCTGAGCGGCCTGGCGAATTTCGAGAAGCATGATCAGGCTAGCAACCTTGTACATTGCTGTCTTTTTTATGAACGGTTCATCAATCAACAACGGATGTGCACCATCAAAAAAACTCGCAAAAAAACTAGTTGTGATCTATCAACTGATGGATTCAAATAAATCGTTTCAAAAAACTGAATATCATGGATACTTGCCCCGGTTTCGCGAACCCCAATTCACAAGTATTTCTATGCTGGATCTCCACCTGAATGACAACTTTTGCGGCGCGCAACGACGCAGCGCACACGCCGGAGTTACTGATGCTTTTTGACCACTGCGCGCAGTGCCAGCGCTGCTGCCATGTGGACCCGGGCTTCCCGCCACTGGAAGTGACTCTTACGCGACAAGAAAAAAAAGGCTTGGGCAGCGTCTGTATCGAAAATGATTGCAGTCATTTGGGCAGCGCGGGTTGCACCTTGGGGGACGCCAAGCCTTTGAGCTGCAAGCTCTATCCATTGGCCTTTAACCCCAAGTCGAAGACCTTTTTCTTTGACACCGACTGTCCGTTGATGCCGACGTACCAGAGCCAGTTGCACGACCCTGCGAGTGAGGCGTCAGGCCACTTACGGCATATGAGCGAGACCGTGGCGGCGCTGGCCACCAGTGACCCCCAATTTTTGCGTGCGAATTACCGCATCGATTCGTACTACTTTGACTTGGCACCTCTGACACCGACCGGTGCACCCAAGAAAGGACGGGCATGAACAGCGACTTTCATCCCCAGGACGCCGCCGTCCACCACAGTGCGGGCTGGGCGCACACTTCCAACGAAACCCCAGCCCAGACCCTGCCCTACCAAAGCTGGACCGCCGACAACCTGTGCGTCGAGAGTTTCCATGAGCAAACCCGGTACTTCACCAGCCGATGGGATGCGCTGTGCCCTTACATCGACGTCACCCCCGAAATGCTGGAGGCAGCGCACAAGCCTTTCATTGTTTATGCGCTGCCGCCTGAGGGAGATTACGGCGTTCCGATCAACGACAAATACGGCTTGGTCCACGCCGGGTCCGAAGATTTTTGGACCGACGAGCGTCGGGCCCGCAAATTCAAGGAACTGGACAAGCTCAACAAGCATTTCACCGTAACCGAACAGCTGATTGCCGGCAAGGACATGACGGCGGAGCAAGTTTTTGCGTTGGGCAGTGAACACTTCGACGCTTATGAAATTCACGCCAAAGAGATCGAGGGCTTCGTCGACTATGTACGCAACCTCGATGTCCTGGTTTTGCAAGTACATGCCGACAACGGGGATCTGGTATTGACCGATGTCTCAATGGTCCTGCCAGAGCGTGACCAGGTGTATGGCAGCTTTTGCCAGTGGAATACCGACTACAAGAATCGCTCACCCGGGATCTATGCCTGCCTGCTAGCAGCGCGATGGACCGCCAAGCATGGCTACAAGTACTACAACCTGGGCCCTGTGGGCGATTACGGCTACAAATCGTTGTTTGTGACAGACTTTGAACCGATCTACGGGCTGGCTCTCACCGACCCTCAGCACCCATTGGCACTGGACCTGTCCTCGCCCCTTCACACCGACTTCAAACCGTCGGAGTGGAACCAGATTTACCGCAACAGCCGCGAATAAACGGCGACCGGGGCCTCAGCCAAAGGTGTGAACGGCGCCGAAATTGATGTCGTAGTCCATCATCAACTCCTCGCCCTTTTTGATGTCGCGCAGGGTGATCAGTTGGCCGTTTTTCTTGAAAACGACATTAGGGGTTTTGGAGTGGTTGAGGTAAACCGCCATATTCATGGCGTTGAGACCAATTTCCGGGACGAAGACATGGTCGTCGTCGTAGTAGCAAAACATTTCTATTTCTTTGCGGACGCCCCGCGGCAGGGCTTTGATTTCTTTGTGGGTGTAGGCGATTTCGTCAAACTTCAGCAGTGAGCGCATCGGATTGACGCCCTCTGGGATCGATCGCATCGCAAAGACACCGATTCCGTGCACCGGCGAAACGCCCAGGTGGCAATAAACCTCTTGGCTCAGATGCTCGAACAGCTTTTTCTTGGAAATTGACATGGAGTGTGCGATAAACAGGTAGGGGGATCGATGTTCCGCCACCGGGGTGGCGCAGGAATAGTACACCGAGCCTGGACCTGTCAACCGCTGACCTCCCAGCGCAACGCGCCTCGACGGAGAACACAAATGAAAAAACTTTTTACCAATGACTACATCGTTCGGGAAGGCTTTCTGAGCGAAGCGGTTTGCGCCCGCTGGGAAAAAAACATTCTGCGCAATCTGCACATTTTTGGTGCTGACGTGGAGCCGGTCTACGGGCAGATGGCTGCTTACTACGGAATGATTGAGGCGGGCTTGAACGAAAGTTACTACCGCTTCGCCGAAAAACACAACAAATACCTGCTCAAAGAGTTCCCCGAAGTCGCTGCGGTCATTGCGGACGCGGGGCGACTCATTTTGAGCCACTCGGGCCTGAAGCCGGACGCCTTGCCCGTCGTTCCCAGAGACAAGAAGTATTTTCAAGTCGGTGGGTTCAACCTGCAGCTGCATAGCTGGGACCTGTACAACATCCACACCGACACCGAAGGGCTGTTGTTGTACCCGTCCAGCATCTTTGAGAAGAAGACGCGGGCATATTCCTGCGTTGTTTCTGTTAAACGCACCGCCCAGTACACCAAAGACCGGGGCGGCGACCTCGACATTTGGCGCGAGCGGGTGCTGGCGCATGAGCTGGACGGCTTTTACAAGCGCGACGGTTTTTCAGCCAAGTCCAGCAAGTTACGTGAAAAAATCCCTTACAAGGTCGGCAATATGGTGCTGTTTGACAGCTTTATGCCGCACGTGGTGCTTCCCTTCAAAGTCAAAAAGAAGGACGACCGCCGAATTTCGTTTGTGGTGCATTTCAACTACCGTGACCACACCGAATGCAACCCCTTCCCCCACTTGGAATACTGGTACTGAGGCTGCGAAGGCACGCGCCCTGACTTACCAGGCCAGACGCCGCTGGCCGGTCGGGCCGCTGGCGTCAAAGGTTTTTTCGATGATTTCCGCACGATCACCACGCACCCACACCAGGCTGCTGGCGCGGGTGCCGTAACCGTCCATTTGGATGAATGCGGGCGATAACGCACGCTCAAGCCCCAAGGGAACGCCGGTGGCCGGCAAATCGGCGTCTGCGGCCGGTGTACGGTCGCCCAGCAAGGCCAGCAGCGGTTCGGGGTCTGCGCTCGCATGTAACGACCCGGCGTGGGAGTGCAAGTTTTGGGTGAGGCGCTGCAGCTTGGGCCACGGCGTATTGAATCCCGCGTTGGAGACGGCTCCAACTCCAGGCTGCAGGGTCACAGTGCGTCGACTGTGGCTCTCAAAACCCAAAAGCGCGCGGCCGTCAAACAACAAGAGGTTAAACGGGTTGTAGGCCACGGCGTGGGCCTCAAGGGCGTTGATGAAGTCTTCGGCACTGCAGTCCGACTTCAAAAAATCGGGGACCAGCGCTCCCCGCGTCGGCGCATCTGTTCGACCCGACGCCGGTCCGCGAAAGTTGGTAAGGGCAGCAAACCGATGTCGTGACCCGGAGCGACCTAAGCCCAACCAAGTCCCGCCCGCGTGGGCGTCTTGGCCAGCCAGCACCTGGCCGCAGGGCCAGGCATGCAGGGCCAATGCGGGGCGAGCATAAAACTCGTCGCGGTTGGCCAGCACCAGCAAGGGCAGTTCGCCGCCCGGCTGCCAGTTCCAGGCAATCAGGCACATGGCGACGGGCGAGATGCAAGCGTCATGGGGCCTGCCTGCAGCAAGGCGGCAGCCGGCTTAGAAGTTCAGCGCGCGCTTATCCACCGCCAACGCCGCTTCTTTGGTGGCCTCGGACAAAGACGGATGGGCGTGGCAGATGCGGGCAATGTCTTCACTGCTGGCCCGGAACTCCATGGCCACCACGGCCTCTGCGATCAGCTCGCTGGCCATGGGGCCGACGATATGAACGCCCAGGATTTCGTCGGTACTCGCGTCCGCCAGGAACTTGACCATGCCCGTGGTGTCACCCAGCGCGCGGGCGCGGCCGTTGGCCAAGAACGGAAAGGTGCCGGCTTTGAACGCGATGCCATCGGCCTTCAGCTGCTGTTCGGTGCGACCGACCCAGGCAATTTCGGGGCTGGTGTAAATCACCCACGGGATGGTGTTGAAATTGACGTGTCCGTGTTGGCCGGCAATGCGCTCGGCCACCGCGACGCCCTCTTCCTCGGCTTTGTGCGCCAACATGGGACCGCGCACCACGTCGCCCACGGCCCAGATGCCGGCAACGTTGGTCTTGCACTCCGCGTCCACCACGATGGCGCCACGCTCGTCCAGGACCAGTCCCACTGCAGCGGCATTCAGGCCGGTGGTATTGGGCACGCGACCGATGCTGACAATGAGCTTGTCGGCGTCCAGCACCAGGGCCTCGCCCTTGGCATTGGTGTAGGCCACAGACACGCCTTTTTTGCCCACCTTGATATCGCCCACCTGCACGCCAAGCTCGATTTTCAGACCCTGCTTGTCGAAGGCTTTTTTCGCCTCTTTGGCGATTTGCTGGTCCACCGCGCCCAAAAACGTGGGCAGGCCTTCCAGAATCGTCACGTCCGCGCCCCGGCGGCGCCAAACCGAGCCCATTTCCAGGCCAATGACGCCGGAGCCGATCAGCGCCAGCTTCTTGGGCACCGCGCCCACGCGCAGCGCGCCGTCATTGGAGAGCACGTTGACTTCGTCAAACGGCGTTCCCGGCAGGGCGCGGGCGTTGGAGCCGGTGGCCACGACGACGTGTTTAGCGATCAAGGTTTCTTCAGCGGCACCGGTCACCTGCACCGTGTGTCCGGCCTCGGTGGAGCCTACAAAGGCGCCCCGACCGTGAAAGAAAGTGACCTTGTTCTTTTTAAAGAGGTATTGAATCCCATCGTTGTTTTGC
>Ga0214921_10010462_pt1 | contig 11465 bp, 12 predicted proteins | sample LL1505_MetaG_FD_177992 | JGI IMG/M metagenome (GOLD analysis project Ga0214921, IMG submission 177992) | Freshwater microbial communities from Lake Lanier, Atlanta, Georgia, United States - LL-1505 | ecosystem: Environmental > Aquatic > Freshwater > Lake | place: USA: Georgia | collected...
AAAAAATGCTGCAATTTGTTTAGATGGATTGACAGTTAGATATGTATTTACTTTAATTAATAATACTGGTGCTCTTGATATATATACTTCTATTAATGGTGGTGCAAATGTTTCGAATGTATTATCTTTACCTAATTTTACAACTTATCCCACGGCACTATCTCTATCTGGATCAATTGCTTTATTAGGATGCGATAAATACGTATATTTATCCAATAATGGTGGTCTGAATTGGTCAATTTCTCTTAATATTGTAAATTTGTTATTCCAATCGGTGTCTATAGATGGAGCAAATGGATTAGCAGCGGCATTAAACACGGTTAATTCATCATGTATTATATATTATACAAATAATAGTGGAACTTCTTGGAACACGGTATTATTAGAAGCAATAAATGTGAGTGATATTACAGAAATAATAGTTTCGGGAACAATTGGATATATTGCACTAAAAAATGTTTTATATAAAACAATAGATGGTGGAGCTAATTGGGAAATAAGTAATAACTTAGATTATATTACTATCAATGATATATCATTATCAGGTAATAATATAATTTTAGGCACAGATTCTGGAATATATTACAATGTTTGCTCATCTACATTTTGTTATACATATGAAGGTCAAAGATTTACTGAAATTTTTATAAATTACAATAGCACAATTCGTTATCAATATAACCGCCTTATACCAGATTATTTTAGAAGATATTATCCAGAATGTGGATTTACTAATTATCGAGAAGCTCTTATGGATACTACTATTCCCCTAAAACCAACATCAATATGTTTAAGAAAACAACTTCGATTTGGACCAATAGATCTATATTCTTTAGAAGAAATATTCATTCGAATTGTTCCAACTATTAATGATTCTCCGGAACAAATCACTTTTAAAGATAATCTTAGGAATGAGTTTTTTGCATTTGCTCTTAATATAGAAAAATCATTCCTTTATTTCAATATTGGGCGCGAAACTTGTAATAATAATTTAATTCCTTGGGATGCAGTTTTTGAAGTATCAACTGTTCCAGGTGAAAATTATAATACAGGAACAAATTTTACTTATACATATGGTAAAAATGTTCCAATATCACAATATGATCAAAATATAATTTATAGTTTAGCAGTTAATTATTTTAATAGTGTTTTTAGTGTTCGCAATAATACACGTTTGAATTACTATAATGTTATAAGATTGGCGTTAGGAATACCCATTGTAGGTGAATTAACTGTGGTTAATTTTTATAATATGATCTATTTTTCATATGTTTTCTTGAATCAATTATTTTCAATTTCACAAACACTTTTACTTGGGAAGGATCCAGGAATTCCAAGACAATTCCTCGATTTATTTTTCCCATTAAATCGCCAAAAATACTATTATAATTATTATTTATCCTGGCTTCAGTCTAGAAATAAATATCTAGGTTTTGGAACTAGAATTAATGAGAGTAATGGTGATGGAACATATATTCGAATTCCTGGTAGATAGATTTACAGATTAGTCATTGGTCTATTAAATGGAATACTCATAAGAGTATCAATGTGTAATTGATCATTAAAGGTTTTCTTACCTGATCTAATTTTTGTGGGTGTTGCTCTAATCAAGTCAATCGAATCAATTTCTATATATCTTTCATCTTTTTCACGGTCAAATTTAACATTTGGTATAGGAATATCAGAAAATTCAATTTGATTATCGCTAATAGTGTAAGGATTTGTCTCAAGAAATATTGATTTATTTTTATTGTCTAGACGAAAAAGGGGTATCATTGGGACGTCTTCAAATACTAAATTTTTACCTATGTACTTATCCATGTAATGTTTTACAAATGGAATAATGACTTTTAATAAAATATTTTGCGGGGAATCATACACTAATCCTAAATATTTAAAGCGTTTAGATTGACCAGTAAATGTATATTTTTTGAGAGGACACTTTAATGGTGTTATTTTTTCAGCAATGGCAAAAAATTCTGGAAGAATCATATTTTTTAATTTTTCTTCATTGGATTCATCAAAATATCCTAAATAGACAAATGGTGTATATATATTACCCGTTTTAGTATCTTCATCTAAATATGGATTTTTTTGAGATATATTTTGTTGAATTTCTTTTATTTTTATTGCATCATTCTTTTTTAAGCGCTTACCTATTATATAATGATGGGATTTATGAGTTACACTTGAATTATTCATATAGTTATTATTTAGAAAATAATTAGAAGTCAATTATCTTCAAATTATAATTAATGTCGTCGAACATAACTCCATTTTTCTCCAAACTATATTGCAAAACTTTTTTTGAATTAATATATTTCTCATTACTAATCACATGATAATCAAAAACTTTGGCGATTTGACGGAGGATTGTAATTAGTTTTTTTTCGTCTAAATCCGACAAATATTTAGTCGTTTTACAAGGCAAATAATATTCCTCTAGTTCCTCGCGCAATCCCTCTATTTTCTCAAGTGTTCTATTTTTTATGAGATAGTCTTTCGTAAATTTCCGGCAATCATTTATATCAGTTAGACCATATATTTTGACTAATCTTTCAAATAAATCGATTGGGGGTAATTTTTTAAATAATTGATTTTTATTCATAAGTAATTTATGAATAGATTTTTATATTTATCCTATATTTTATGAAATGGGATACCAGTTGTTCTGTTTGTTATTGGAGAAATATGCTGTTCAACTGTTTTTTTTGTTGTATCATGGCGCGTATCTTTAGGAATAATAGAGAAGCCATTTAAGCGTTCAGACGTCTCTTGTTCATAATTACGTTGAGACATAAACCCTCTGTCGATATTTTTGTGCTCCTTCTGGTGGTCCATTATAAATTCGCTAGAAGATTGGGCACCCATGGAAAAAAGTTTGGGGTCAAACACTGGGAATGATGTGGGTTGGAGGGAGGTAAAATTGCTATTCTCAAATCCTCGGATTGTTGTCTTAGTATCACGACAATTAATTGGTGTAAATGGAAGCATTATTATTAAAGATATAAAAAATTAATGGGTAAAAAACTTAAAATGATAGAGTTCTAACTGGGTAGTTCTATCTTGAATTATAACTAAAAAAATTTGTATTAGTTATCCTAAAATAACAAGCTCGATTTAGAAAGAACTGCAGCTTATTATGCTTTAGCTGCTGCTTTTTCTGAAAAAGTAAGATAAAACAGAATCGCTGTTTGTTCAGAAAAAGCAAATGCACGCAATCCAGCTTTTTTGGAAAAAGCGAAAGAACATGAAGAACAACGTATTCTTTACAAAAAATTAGCAGTTGATTTGTTAGATCAAGCAATTGATCATTCACGCCATGCATTAGCAGCAATGTTTTTTCATCCGCGATATAGCTCTTAGCCATTTGAGGATTTATTAGTTTTTCTTCAAAAATTACCACCAAAAAAAGCGGCTAAAACTCTCAAACATATTATTGTGATTATGACAAATACTGAAATTAAAAACTTCATGGAAGAGGAGGAGTCATTGTGGGCAATCGCTTACTTTAGAGTTATGGAGTCTGTTTTCAAAAATGCATTGTTTTGTGAAAGTATCAAAATTAATCACAATTATCCTTGGTTTTCATGTAGCATTATTGCAATATCAGGATAAAATGTCCCAAATGCACTCCATTGGGTATAAGAGATTGGAGATGTATCAGAAGCAAAGGCATAATTTGCTCACTATTTCAGCATTTCTTTATTTTCTTTTTCGAAAGGTTTTTAGGTTTCCAAACAACTATATTTCACACACAATGAGAAGATTTTTACAACTACGCAACGCTCTAAAACACCGATCTAATGTTTTATAATGATAAATTACTTAGCATTTCATAAGTTTTGTCAATAAAAATGTATGAGTTCCTGCTAAACAGGACTAATAATTGGTGTTGATATAAAAAATTGATTGTAAAAAAACTTATAAAATTAAGAAATATTGTAAAATGTTCAAATTTTTTAAAGTAGTTTTATATGCAGCTGAACATCTATATGCATCTGAAGATGCAGATGAGCAGCGTGTTCTAGTATTTTTGCTACGTTGCCAGCCTAGTTCAAAGTTTATGTATTGTGATTTTAAAAATCGGCATCTTTTTTTTCAAGAGCTGTTTGCAGCTCAAAATCCGCAAAAGATTCTAGTAGCTCTTGCCGCAATTGTGAATAATCGTTGCCTTATCAGAATGAATCAGTTGGAAGACCAAAGAGAACAGGTCACTGGCGTGTCATCGGATTACTGGCGCTCATATGTCTGGAAAGCAATGGTTGATTTTGTAAAAAAAGCTGCATATTGCGAACAAATCAGATCTATTCCACGACCGATATTTCCAACATATCGGCTCTTCCGCTTTCACACACGCATATACCATTTTCAAGGAAAGATGTCCCGTTTTTTTTCCCTGAAAATGAGCAAAAAACAAAGGCATCGATTGCTCAATACATCTGCATGGATTAACTTCATTTTACGAAGATTTACTTTGGGTATGGACTTGATGAGATTGCTATAAAATTCGAGCAATAACTCAAAAATTATTATAAAAAAATAAAAAAATTGATGGGTAAAATAAGCAAAAATTTATTAAATGTTCTGAAATGTCAGAATTATATTTGCACCTTGTTATCTTAAGACAAATTCTTGGAGAGCGATTTATCAATTGGCTTGAATTGGTTGAACGAGTCATGAATATTCGCTCGGCTCTGAATACAGCTAGTCTTCGACTAGTATATGTTGATTTGTTGTTCAAATTCGAGCTGAATTTTAAATGTGATGACTTTTTTTTCCTGTGCACGAAAGTCAAGCATTCTGAACCGAAACTGGTACAACTGGTGCAAGACATCTTTTCGATGATTCATCAAGTTGTGATGGATCAGGATCTGCGACGTTCTATTGCAAATTTACAGAGACGTCTCCCTGACTCAGTACCACCTATACCTGGAACAAATCCGGTTGGTTTCACACAAAACGTATGGACTTATCTGAACAAGCTTGATACGTATTTGCTTTCTTGTCAGCCTGTCCCGCAAAGAATGGTGACACCCATTATGCTTCGTCGGAAGCAGGTTGGTTTTTCTGTCTTGCCTCTTGAAATTTCGATTTCTTTTGGATCCATGCCGAGGAAGCGATACATGAAGCTTTTGTGCTTGTCCGGGTGTGTGCCTGTTTTGGTCAAGTGCTTTTTTCGAAGATATAGGCGTCTGATATGCTTACACTTCACAGCAATCCAGAAGACTTTTGGCACAAATTTGTTACGTCGCCTTTTGCATTATAATTACCTAAAAAATTGATGCTAAATAATAGAAAAATATATGTATGATTAGCAAAAATGCAGAGCGCAAAAAAAAATCGCAACCCTAGCCAGCCTATGTTTTTACAAAAACAAGATTTTTTGGACGTTTTACCAAGAATTGTTCAAGATGCAATGAAAACCAAATCTTCGGAGATCCTTTTTAGGCTTCTTAGTAACACAGATACATTTAATAGTTGGAATTTTGACGGAATTTGTGTACATCTTCCTGTCCATTTGCCTCAGAAAAAAGCAGCTGAAATAATAAATGGACTATTGTCGATTTACTTAAACTATGACAATCTGTCCTTTATCAGTGACCCAATCATCTCTCGGCGCTGGGCTATTATCAAAACATTTGCACAAGAATTGTTAAAGTGCCAAAGGATTCGGTTTATTCCTAGAGCTATGATATTTAGAAGAAGCTACACTCGTTTTAGCATAAACTTATCTCTGTCTCAGTGCAAAATGGCATTATTTTTTTCCAGAGAAATAGGCAAGAAAGACCTTCACAAAATGCTCACCCTTTCAGGATGGATTGGCTTTTTTCTTCGACGACTTCGACAACTTCGTCTAATCTGGTGATAAGAAAAACTTTAAATTGGAAGAAGTAAAAAAAATGATTATAAAAAATATTAATTTTTTTAGAGTTAGTTAGACAATATGTTTGATAGAAAACTGTATCAGAAAACTCTTCGTTTTTTAACGATTTATTGCAAGCAACATCACAGTTTAATTCGGGCTTACGGTGCATCTTATCGCATTTGGTTTGCGCATTTCATACCAGATCTCATTGAGTTGGGCAAAAGAATGTCGAAGGTGCCACACATGAGGAATAAAAACAAAAAATCACGCAGGTACAAGCGTGTGTGTTGCAAGATTATGTGGCATCTGCTATTTCAATTTAGATACGAGAGAGAAAAAGGAACAATCATTGTTTTTGACAAGTTAGTGGAGAGGTTGTATGCCTTTGACCGAGAAATGGCATTTTTGTTGTGCGACATTGTTTCGGACATTGTACAGGACCCGCGTTTCAAACACATCGTACCAGAAGGTTATGAGCCAGAATTGAGGATTTTCTTTGGAGTTTTCTTTGGGAAAGTGAAAGTCTCGCTTTTTCCCCCAAAGAATCTTTCTTTTTATCTGAGTATGTTTTCTGCGCAGTGCATTTGTGCTCAGTCAAATCCGAGAAAGCGACTTCTGACAACTTCGGGCTGGGTTAATAATCTTCTTCTGAAATTTGGGGTTCAGATGATTTTTCGAGGAAGAAATCCAAATGATTACAGACCGCTCTTACTTAAGTAAGAGATTTCTTAAAAAAAATTGATGCAAATTATAAATGTTATTAAATTAATATGTCAGAATGTTCAGTTTTGAAAATATCAAGGAGTTCCAGCGCCTTTATGGCGAACATTTAACAAAAATACAAACCGTTTTTGGTAGAGATTTCTATATCTGGTTCAAGATCATGCGAAGAGTTCTTCTGAAAGTCGCAAAAAAGCTTTCACGTCCTTATTCGCAACGGGTGCAGAAGTGTTTTGCAAGTTGTTTCAACCAGATGACAAAATTTGATTCGGAATATTCAATCAATATTGACTTGAGCCCACAGTCTTTCGTCATCCCGCTTCAACAAGCCGATCCAAGGCTTCCAATTTTGTTGTTTCAAATTGTGAGTGACATCGTCAATAACCCTCATTTTTCAAGTTTTGTGATTGAATTAAGAAAACACTTCAAAGAAGGTGGTAAAATCTTGGGCGATCGCTCATCTTACTACACACTTCGTGTATTGGATGCATTTTCCAAAATTGCGCAATTTTGGGTGAGCCTTGTTCCAGTGCCTCGTCCAATTTTTTCAGGAAGATTTCTGCGAAGCCGGCTCAAGTAGTTCAAGCTGTGCGTTTTTGGAAATCTTGGTACGCATCTACCAAGCATGCCGCTTCAAAGAAGAGGCAAGTTGTTTTGCATTTCTGGGATTTTTCGAATGCTTTTCAAGAAGTTTCTCTTGAATTTGCCAATGCGACAAATGAAGATGATTTTGGCAGAGATTTTTTGAAAAAAATGATAAATTATAATTCAGTTATTGGATAAAATACCACAATGAATTTGCCTAGATTACTAACTGATTTTCAGGAAAGATTTGGCAAAAAATCGGCGGAATGTATCCAATTACTTGGTATAGAATACGAAAACTGGAATTATTTTAAGCAAATAATTCTCAATGTTGCTGAGAAACTTGGACATCCCAATATCGATACATACTTTACATGTATGATTATTCTAATACGTCATCAATTCAAACCCAGACTTTGGAATTCTGAATCATTTGTTCTATTTTTGAACTATGTGGACCCAGAACTCACAAAAATGTTTTTTTACATTATACATGGGATTATTCAACATCCTTTTTTTGGTTCTTATTGTGTAAGTGAAAGACAAAATTGTAGAATGAAATTGGGATATGTACGACTTTACGAATTAACTAACCTTGAATATTTCGGATTTGAATTCTATGACTCACTTGTTGAAATTAATAGATATTTTATGAAATTCATTCCAGTTCATCGCCCAAGCCCATTTTTCCAATTAAGGCTACGTTTGTGCGAACTTGATGTTGCCCAATTCCGGAAGTCTTCATTGCGCCAAAAGCAACAAATGCTGGTAATATCCGGGCTTAGTAGGCTTCTTGTTTGCAGATTATTTTTCAAGGATACTCGACTATCGAGACAAATGAAGACAATTTTGCTTCGGAATTTTTAAAAAATAAAAAAATGATAAATTATAATTAAGTTATTGAACAAAATACCACAATGGATTTACCAAAATTACTATCTAATTTCCAAGTGAAATTTGACAGAAAATCGGCTGTATTGACTCATTTTCTTGGAGTTCATTATGCGGATTGGGATCATTTCAAACAACTTGTTATCAATATTGCTGGGAAACTCTGCGATATTGGGCGTCTAAATATATTGCCGGAATGCTTGTATATTCTCATGAATCATGAAATCAAACCAAGAATATGGGACGCAGGGTCTTTTGTTTTATTTTTAAACTACATAGACGAAGATCTTACAAAAATGTTTTTTTACATTATCCACGGAATTATTGGACATCCTTTTTTTGGTCAATACTGCGAGCACATTAGACAAAATTGTTATATTCAATTGGGCTATAGCCCAATTCATACACGAGATTTTAGTGGAAAGCTTGTGTATAATGGATTTGAATTCTATGACTCACTTGTTGAAATTAACGCCTACTTTATGGGGTATATACCGGTTCATCTTCCGATGCCTTTTTTCCAATCAAGGCTGCATTTATGCAATTTGGATGTTGCACGATTCCGGAATTCTTCATTAAAACAAAGGCAAAAAATGCTGTTGATTTCTGGGATTAGTAGCCTTCTTATTCGCCGATTTTTTGCCTTTACTAGATACCAAATATCCAAACAAATGAAAATGGTTTTGACTAGGAATTTTTCAGCATAATTACGTAATGAAGCTTTTTATTTATAAAATTTAGCTAGATAATAAAAAATTGATGCAAAACTGATGTTATATATTTATATTACATCAAAATGGAGAAAGATCCTTATACTGAATTATTGAGGTCTATTACCACATTTCTTGAACATCTCACAGATGCTGATTATTTACTCCGACTAAGGGTACTCAAGTATTGTTTTTCGGAATGGAGATGTATGGTTAATACCATCATTGCTGTTGCAAGGAAACTGTGTGAGCTTAGTGGGCAGAAAAGCATTTTTAGAGAATGTCTTCCTATCTTGACAAATCTCTCATTTCATTTTGGGGAAGACGAGAAGAAAAGATGGAATGAAAGGACTTTTGTCCTTTTTTTACTACAGCTTCCAGATATTGATCCACAAATGGCATTCATTTTGATGAGACTGATTGAGTGGGTTGTTGAATATCCTGGTTTTGTTGCATTTTTCAGAAGAGTTGAACCCAAATCAAATGATTATTATGAATCTTCTCAAGGACAGTATATTCAAGTAACTGGAGACTTCTTCAATTTCTTGATTCGAATGAACAAGTACTTTACACAAGTGCTGCCAGCTCCAGTTGCTATTCGAACATCATTCTTTGGTACAAGACTCAATTTGTGCAGAATGGATGTTCCACTATCTTTGATGATTTCTTTTCGGAAAAGGCAAAAGACGATGGTGATATCTGGGATGTCCTTGAAAGTATTGCAGAAGTTTTTTCAAAATAGACTCTGTAATTATGGATTTGGACTGATGCTTCCGGATTTTGTCAGAAGAATCAAAAAAAATTGATGTGTAAATTAACCTAAATATTTATAAAGAGACGCTGAAAGAATGCAAAAATTTATTCTTCTTATTTTACATGCAGCCAAACTATTGGCTGCCGATCCAAGAATGAACTTCCTAGCTTTGTTGGGGATAGCAGGAGACCTTCGCTCTAAAGAAGAAGGAGAACTCATCCCTACTCCTGAACTGTTTCTGCAGTATTTGCAGCAAAATTACACACCAGATGTTGTACAAGACATTCTGAATTCTGCCAAGATTCTGGTAGAAACTCTAACAGTAGAGACTGATTCCGAAGGACGCCAAATGACGTTTGGACAGTTAATGAATGCTTTTAGAGTGCAGCAATGGCATTCAAGTGTTCTGGGAGATTTACCTCCAACCTGTGGGCGTCCTCGCATCATTCTCACGTTTGAAGTCTGGGATGTAGTGGGCTATCTACATTTGCAAATTCAAATGCAGGCTCTCTCAATCGGGAATTTTACTCCTGTTCCTCCTGCAGTGGATTTGTAATAAGATCCGCCAAAAAATAGATATAATTTATAATTAGTTCGACAATTGGGTGCAAATCAGGGCAAAATTCCTGGCTAAAGAGAATTATTTTGTATCCTGGTTTTGTCTCCTGTTTCTAGAGAAAGATGAGGAAACTTGCAAGCCAGCTGAAAAAATTCCCAAGCTATAAAAAATAAAAAAATTGATTATAATTTTAAGGTAATTTTTTACATTATTGTTACAAAATAAAATGTCGATTATTGAACAATTTACCGCTGCTATGCAGCAAACTTTTGACCCCAGATTCATGCGCAGTGGCTGGTATTCTACCGGACAATCTCGCGAGATGATGATGGAACGTGAAAAATTCCACAAATTTGTGGAAGAAAATTGGGCTGATATTTCTCGTGTTATTGCTCAATTCATAATTGACCCAAAAACTGGGAAAATTGTGAATGCTGATGGCACTGAATTATCCGGCACAAACTGCAATGATTTTTACAAGTGCTCTATGATGATGTCGATTTACCAGCAACAAATGTTGAGTGGTGGTGTTGCAATCACAACATTCGCACTTGATATTCGCGATGCTGGTCTTCGCGAAATGTTTGCGAAAGTCGAAGGAATCACTCAAACTGTGATTTACGCTCTTGATGCCCTTAAGCATCGTCAGTTTGATTACAATGTGGTACTTGCGACAGTTGCTGGAAAGCCTTTCGAAGATTTTTTCAAGTCTGATGCGGCAAAAGCAATCTTTTTCAATCCAGATGGGAAAACCCCACGAACCCTGATTTCGGCAGTAGTGCCAGCCGGTGCTCCAGTTTATCCTGGGACTTGCATTTACAACTGTAAGATCACCCCAGACATGCTGGCTCCTGGTCAAGTGGCAATTGCCGTTTTTATGGAGGATGATGCAAAAACTGGTGAAAATCGACTTCACATTGAAGCCACTGGACCATGGAGCCAAGCTTCTTTCTTAGAGACGACAATGATGCAAGCGGTCTATCAGGTTGCCTTGCAAAAACATCTCCATGAACGTGGTTGCACTTTTGGTCAATGGCTTTATGAAGCCCTTTTCAGGTTTTACCTTTCAACGACTTTCGCTGGAACAAACTGCCCTGAAATGACGGGATTTCTTTTCGCTGGTCGCCGCACCGGACATTTCCTTCTTCTTCTTTTACAAGCCTTGCTTGCAAAGAGGATCCCAGGTTCGAAAATTGCTGGGACATCATCGTTTGATGCCTGGTATTTTCTTACCAAAATGGGATTTTCCAATGTGATCCCTCCAGTTGGCACTCATGCTCACGAACTTCAAATGGGGGCACAAGCCCTTTTTGCAAAATTCGACTTGAGTCCTCAGAATCCAGAGTTTCTGCCTATTTCCGCTTTATTGAGTACGTG
>Ga0214921_10010463_pt1 | contig 11464 bp, 14 predicted proteins | sample LL1505_MetaG_FD_177992 | JGI IMG/M metagenome (GOLD analysis project Ga0214921, IMG submission 177992) | Freshwater microbial communities from Lake Lanier, Atlanta, Georgia, United States - LL-1505 | ecosystem: Environmental > Aquatic > Freshwater > Lake | place: USA: Georgia | collected...
CGAATTTGAACAATATTTGAATAGATACGTAAATGAACAGGATCTATAGCAGATTGGTTATTACCCATCCTCCCTACAATCCTAGGAAAAGACTTTAGATATAATTATTCTCACATAGAATAGGAAATGTTTATATTTAATATCTTTAATCTAACTGGGTTAGGATGGGGTGGTTTAATGGCATTAATGGATTCTGTTGTATTAACTTTATTGAAAGCATATAGTATTGGTTTAATTCAATGGAATGGTATTATTTTAATATCAATGCTAGTATATTCTATTCAGCCATTAATATTTTTAGAATCTCTAAAAGGTAATGGACTTATAATTATGAATCTATTGCGTGATGTTATGAGTGGTATACTTGTTAGTATTGTAGGGTTATTTTATTTTTCTGAGAAGCTTACTAATGTTAAGAAAGTAGGTGTATTATTATCAGTTATATCCGTTATTTTATTATCTTTAAAGGATGAGTAAAAATTAAAAGAATTAATTTCGAATATAGTATTATAATACACAATGGCAGAATTAGAAGAAAGTGTAAAAACAGTAGTTACAGAACTAGTCAAAGAGGTAAGTGGTACGGATACAACTTCAACTGATAAGGTGGTTGAGTTATTAGAGGTTACTGATAAAGTAGTAGAAGTAGCTAAAGTAGTAGAAGTAGCTAAAATAGTAGAAGTAGCTAAAGTAGTAGAAGTAGCAGATATAAAAGTAGTCGAGCCAGTACTATATAAAGTTACTTCAGCCACAGCAGAAGGTATTCTTACCCAAGGACTTCATCTAGTTGGATTAAAGATGATTACTGAGAGTAGCCTATCAGAGGATCAAAAGAAACTTGCGGTAAGTATTTATGATTCTGTTAAGGCAGCGATTAAAGAGTTCATCTCGGACCCGAGTGTTAATGAAACTATTAAAATAACTAAAACACTTGGCAAATTAATTAAAGAACTAGAAAATGCGAAGGTGGATGGAAAAGTGCCTACAGGTGCGGACAAAAAAGCTGTCGCAATTCAGCTAGGTCGTATTTTAATTAAGGAAGTAATAACAAACGAGAGGCTAGAAGCTAATATTTTAATGGTTTATGATGTTGTGGCAGAACCAACTTTGGAGGCTATGATTGAAGTCTCCAAAGTTGTTAATGTTGTTGTTCAAAAAGTTGTTACTAGTTGCGGACCTAATTTTAATAAACTATTAAAGTTTTTATATGTAAAGTTACGCAAGTGATATAATTGTAGCATCTGATACAGAAATAACAGGAACATAATCAGTTTTAAGATTATTATCTTCCACATATCTTTGCCACAAAATATTATCATTTATCAATTCTCTTAGGTTTACTACAAAGCGAACAATTTTACTAGAATAGTACATGGACCTGAGGTCTTTGTAGTCTTTCTTAGCATTTATCATATAAGATTTACAAAACTGTTTAATCGCAAGCTCTTCCCGTTTAACAGACATAGTATATTGTATATCAATATTCATAGAAGGCGGGAAAATAGTTCTCATAATAGAATCTAAAGATACTTTTTTATTTTTTGTGCTTTTCTTCCCAGCATTAATATCTGGCTCATTAAAAATAGTTTTTTTAATTTTAATTAATGGTCCATAATTTTTTTTAGATATCGAATTTGTTTGTTTGATATCAGAATTATATTTATCCTTAATAATATTGGCTAAAGTTTTATAATATCTTAGAATTTTTTTCTTACGATATTTCTTTTTAATATTATTATAATTAAATAAATCTAGCGAAATACGAAACTTAACCATCTATATTAATATTACTATTACTCCTAATAATCTCTTTAACCTCTAGAATACTTGGCAAGGGAATCATCGATTCACATTCCCAAAAGTATCTTTTTCCAACTGATTCAAATGAGAATGTGGATGGATAAAACTGCGGCGCCAGTTGAGGTAATTTCTTTTCTACGCAAGGTGGAATCAAATGCCAGCTTTCTAATGGGAGTACAAGAACCAACTGTTCAACTGGCCGAATATCTGTGGCCTTAACTAGTACCTTTTCAGGAAATTCAGGTATTATTGTAAATTCGTTCAGGTAATCTTTGAGCCATATCCAGAGAGGAGGGAGATTGAAGGCATAAAACCAATTAAAACATACATTTTCATATACACCAGAATAATAAGCCCAAATCCACTGAATACCATACAAGTAATCATTACAGACCTTGTTAATAGATCTCTTATTGAATGTAAATCCATTAAAGAACTGTGTAAGGTATGTCTCTCTCCAACTTTGTTGTAACATCTTACCATTAATAAGGACATTTTCCTCAATGTGTGATAGAGGCCAGTTATTATCTCCAAGTTTTATTTCAGCTCCATCATTATTTCCAGTTATATTACGTGCCATCATTTGTTTTTTATGAATATACTTTTGTATACGAGCCTCCTCATTCACGGATAGCACTCTAAATAGTGTTTTAAGACCCTCATATGATATTTCTAGTGTATCAGGATTAATAAGAGCAATACTATCATGTGTAAGTGTTCGAATAATGTCAAGAAGCTCAGAATGGCCATCTTCGCGGATTTTAAGACCGAGTGATCCTGGCAGAAAGTCATTTCCTAGGATAGACATGGCAAAACAATAATTTAGAATAAAGGTGCGTTTTTGCGGAGAAGCATCTGTAAACTCTGCTGCCAGCCAGTCACTAAGCACATTAATTGAGAACCATTCAAATAATTCCTCACCTGTTGCGTCATATGAGATTTTCCCCGCATTAACTTCTTCGCGAAAAAGCCACACTTTATTCTCAAAACCACAGAGTTCACGACCAAGAATTGTAAGTACAATTAAGTCTGCGTCTAATCCATATACTGCGAAATTCCCAGTATATTTATGACGGCGCCACTCTGCGATAATTTTATGCTCTCCCTCACCTGGTTCATCACTTGAGCTAAGTATCCATGATTTTTTACCCTCATGGCTAATCATGGTTTCAAGACGTTTCCGAAGCTTCTTCATAAAGACAGTTCCAGGAGTAATAGAGTTTCTGTCCCATACTGGGCCATTACTAGTATCACCTTTATTTTCGCTAAATTCAGGATGCTGCGTTAACCAGATAGATTTGAAGCGGCGAAGACGTTGTTGGCGCATTTTGGCCATGGGAACAACACCATCAATAGCAATAAATACACCAGATTTAGGACTAACCTTTTTAATAACTTTGAGAGTATATTTCACTATACATTCGAGAAATTGTAATTCCCATGATTCGTTATCTGTGGTATACGCTGGTGTATCTTCTCTATGGAGACAATGATAAATAAGACAATTATAATCCATAAATAACCACTGTATATCATTTGTATCATCAACATTTGAACCTTTAACAACTAATCCAGGCACAGTATCGATAAGTTTCTTATAATATGATGGAATACCCATTATAATCTCTTAATATAAAGATGCTTTGAAGCTTTATGTTTTCTAAAATGAATAAATAGGGGAATGGCTCAGCCAAAACAAGAAGTGACACTATGGGATAAGTTCCAAGAGCGTATGAAAGATACGGTAATAAGATCTATAACTGAAATTCATATGTTAATGCCAGACTCAATTTTATTCGGATCGCTTTTAATGTATTTTTTAACTCTGAATAAATCATTTGGAATATTTGCCGTTTTTATATTTGAAACTGTCCTATCACACAAGTTGATAGGATGGGTATCATCACAAGCGGTAGGTCCATCCCGGTCCTCTAATAGTATAGAATGCCGATCTGGATACAAAATTCCGCAATTTAACTATGAGAGAATATTCTCTCATGATCCCTATCCATCATATGGACTATATTCTGTATCTGCGATTGGTACATATTTAGCACTTGCGACAGCTGAATTTTCAAGCACCTGTGCGGCTATGGGACCTGAATGGGCAGCAAGAAGTAAAGTAGCATATTCATTTATTGGTATATTAATATTAGCTTTCATAGCTGCTAGATGGACGTACTGTAGTGATAATCTAGGTGAAATTGCAGTCGCTGTATTTATGGCAGTTATTGTTGGAACTGTATTTTTCTATATTAATAAATCGGTATTTGGAGAAGAAGCAATTAATTTTCTAGGGCTACCATATTTAGTTAATAAAGAAAAGGAGGGATCTCCAATTTACGTATGCTCAAAAGAGGAACCAAACGAGGAGTCCTCCTGATATAATATGATTACTCAATTTTAAAATACTAAAATAGTAGGATTAAAATGGATTCGTTAAGGGATATTATATCAGACATTCGCATTTTTCTGTACGGCGGCATTTTAACACTTCCGTTAACAATCGCTGGAACTCTATCTATTTTAGGTCTTTTTACAGCCAATTATGCGATGTTATTCTTTTTAGTAGGATATTTAGTTTTAACACCATTTGTCGCATTTGGACTTGATAGCGCATTAGTCGCAATATTTTCAGGTATGTCAAGTAATCCATTTAAAGCTAAATGGGGCGATGTATGTAATCTAGTTATTCCATTCTCCAAGCTCCCTATTAGCAGTGCTAATACTGTTACAAATAGTAAAGGTACTGGGAACGATATAACAATTGTATCTTCGTCTTGGGTGGCTATGGTAGCATTCTTCATTGGCTATATATTTACAAATGGATTAGAGCTGTATAATCGTGAAACACCTGCTACTACATTAACAGTAACAACTAAAGATGCGTCTGATTTAGATAAGAAAGTTACAAATCGCAAGACGCAGGCAATTATTGCCATGGTTTCTACCCTTGTATTTGGGCTAGTCGTATTAGGATTTAGATATTACAGTGGATGTGAAAGCATGCTAGGAATGATATTAACAACATTTGGATTCATATTCGCAGGACATGGATGGTATAAACTACTTAGCACAATAGGTGAAGACAGATTGTCCGATTTATTTGGAATCGCCAGCCGACTTCTTCCACCAAGTGCCATAAATAATGCGCCAATTGCGTGTGTTCCAGTACCCAATTAGAAGATATTATAAAAGTCTAGTAATAAAATATATGCCATAATAATATGGACTTTATATGTAATAATATAATAAAGTCTGAATTAGCAGTCTATAAAGATAAAATATCAACAGATATACCTGGTGTGCCAGCAGATGCAATAGATATTTTTACTAAAATGGCTTCCGCAAAATATGTATTTAATATGATGAATGATGAGCTTAATAAAGCTAAACAAAATCTTATAGATATTTATAATTTACCAACAAAAAATTTTCAAGATGAACTTCTACGTATACGCGCATATGATAAATATTGTTTAGCGACTTTAAATACATGGAGAGAAGGTAATAATTATATTCTCTACCAGAGCAATTATATTAGTATATTATTTAATATGACACGGAGAGCACGTGTAGTATTAACAAATGCTATCAATAAGGAATATTGGTTAGAAACTATGATAGAAAATGATATTAATATAAGGACATCATTAAAAACCGCAATAGATGAAGCATACATAGCTGAAGTAGAAGCAATACGATACCTCTGTATAGCTATTGATGAGCCTAATATGAATAAGTCTTTAAATGAAATATATGATAATATAATTAGTAACCAACTATCACTTGCCAGAATAATAGCCGAACTATCTATTGGTCCGCTATGTATCGAATTTTTAGATAATAGTTTAGATTTCAATGTTATTAAAGCTAATATTCATAATAATATATTTACATCAATTTCTCCTAACATGGAATGTATAAATATATTATATAATACGATAAATGCTGTCAATATATTACACACCGTTAGACCTCCTGATATTAAAGCTTTAGATGAAGCTAATAAAGCATTTGAGGATGCGAAAAATAATGTTATAGATGAGTTAACTAATATGTATATGTATAAGTTTAATGAGTTTATAAATGTCTAAATGTCTAAATGTCCAGATATCTAAAATAATATAATAAGTAGAAATGTATATCCGTTCTATTTTTGATATCGTCACCCTATTTTTCTCTGTTCTTTCTTTGGATACCGCAGTATTATTTTTAGCCAGATACGCGGATGTTGGTGGAAAATCACTCAATGAATGGTACGATCGATTTGGACTCGTCGCAGTTTTATCAGATGTCTCCGTTATTGTTATCGGATTCCTCATTGCACAGGTTGTCTATCCGTTTATATTTAGCACATACTCTCTTCTTCCCTTTTTAGGAGTGGTTGTGGGTGTACAAGCCATACATGATATACTATTTTACTTCTTTGTCATCAAACCGTTCCCTTACGGTCATAACCAATTAATGGATGTCTTCAAAGATTATGCGAAAGAAAATGGTGCGAAAATAATTTTTGGTGATGCGGGATTAATGCTGGGTTCCGCTGCCTTTATGGAAATCTATAAACGGCTATCACCTTTTGGAACTGGTTCATTAGCAATATTTACCATATATTGTCTGACATATATTTTATATACAAAACGCCAGGCCTAGATTCATGTGCTAAAAAAAGTCATAAAACCGTTTAAGTTCTTCAAAAAATCTGGCACTTTTTTGAATATCATCACGAGATGACCATCCCAGTCGTAAAGCGCGATTCATTTGTTCAGCTACAACTTTAAAATGCGCCGAAAAATTAAAAGGTTTACTATATATCTCTGGTATTTGCTCTATAGTAATCTCCGTCCTCTTTTCAGTTCTATCATTCACTTGGCAGTGTAAATTATAGAGCCAGTTTCTAATAAATTCCCGATTAAATGTTTTAACAGGAGTTGATGAAAAATAGGCTGTAAAGTGTTTTTTACATACAGGGCAAGGAAGAGAGTGTCGTAGACTAGATAATAGGCCAGTCCATATTCGCAGCTCTTCTCGAGGAAGTTTTACATGCGATGTTCCAATCCGCTCAGCCGCCGAATGGAGAATCATCCATAGATTAGGCCCCCATATATGATTTTGCGGCGCATCCATTTAATATTGTTAAATGAAATTAATAAATTAAAAAATATTAAAATACGCAATAAGTCCGGCAACTATATTTTTGATGTGATTAGAATCTAAATATAGTTTATTATACTTAATTATAATGCCTCCTCCCAAACCTGCTAATAAGCATGTAGTTAACACTCCTGCTGCTGCAGTAGTAACCAAAGACGGTAGCAAAGCCCCTCCTAAAGACGGTAGCAAAGCCCCTCCTACTGCCCCTGCTACTGCTCCTGCTACTGCCAAAGGTGGTAAAAAGGGTGGAAACTCTGTTAAACCCACTGCATAAATATATAATGTTATCATTATATTTGTAAAATAATTATAAAACTCAATATTAATCAATATTAAGTTTTATTATAATACTATACAAGGTGTATTAGATTAAATAATATATACTAAAAAAACCCTAAACTTAATTAGATATGAACCCTGATATCGCATATGAAGAGGGATCAATAGTTCCAGTAAAAACTAGCTCCTTGGAGGATTTAATTAATGATAAAGTTCAGAAAACAGAACAATTAGAACAAACCGAAGAAATAGCGCAACTAGAACAATCAGAACAACTAGAAGAAGTTAAACCAGTAACAATTGAAATTGCGAACAAAAAAGCGGTTCTACGTCACCTTAAGCCTCAAGAATCTAAATACTGGCATTTTAAATTCAGTGACATGAGATATACAAATCAAATGACAAATATCCTTCAAAATATTCAGGGATACAGACTTACGGTTGAATATGGTACACCAATAAATACAGCAGATATAACACTTAAACATAACGGGGAAGTAGTTGGTAAAATCCATTTACTATTATGTGACAAACGCGACGCAAATCTGCCAAATAAATATTACTGTAAACTATATTTTTACCACTTTAAAAATCCTCAATTATTTCAAGCTGTAAAGACCGCACTAGTTAATTTTTTTGAGAACTTTAAGGTATCACAAAAGCCATCACTAAGACCTATTAAACGTAGAAGTCTTACTAAACGCAGAAGTCTAGCTAAACGTAGCATAGCAAAACGAACAAGTCTTACTAAACGCAAAAGACGTCCTGTCAAATAAAATTTGAAAATAGGCAATTGGTAATAATTACCACGATAAACGAATGTCAATAGAATACAAGGTCCCACGATTACTTTGGGAAAATTTAGAATCAGTACTTTTAGCACAATCTAAAAGATATATTGGAGAATTGGCAAAACGCTTAGGAGTTTCAGAAAAAGAACTTACAAAAAGAGTTCTGCCGACATCTGACTCTTTAAAAGTTATTATTCAAGATACACATGCTGAATGTAATCAATGTAAAGCTTACATTCAACATGATATGCTAACAGTATTTTGTAGAAAGGCAACCGCTTATGGAAGTGAATATTGCCCATATCATAGAAATAAAAGAATGCGAGTTATCGAAGGTACAAATCCAATTGAGATTCAGAGGCTAACCGATATTAATACAATGGAGCCATTATGGATAAGTAATACAACTCTCTATAACTCAAGTGGTGATATTGTGGGGAAAATTAATAAGGAAACGGGCAAAATAAAGATGTTTGTCATAAGTGCCTAAAAGTTGTAATATATATTATAATTAAGGAAATGAATCAGGATCATGAATCCAAGGATGAGGATTCCCAAGAACATGAATCTAAGGATCAGGAAACTCAAGAGGAGGTAATGACTAATAGTCAAAATCGTATATGGCGATGGCGGCCGGCGAGAAGACCTGGACAAGAAAGTAGTGAATGGGAAGAAATGAGTGTAATAGTTCCTAATGTAAATGTAGCATTATCAATACTTAATGCCCTAATTTCACCAGATGATTCACCTATGCCTCCTCTTATACCTCAAACACCTTCACCTACTGAGCTGGAATCGTCTCCACCTGCTACACCACCACGAAGGATTCGCCAAAGAGACGAAGATGAAACTATAATAGAACAAAATAAATCACTAAAGGTTACCCAAAATAAAAGAATCATAAAAAAGAGGACAAATCAGTACTCCTACTTACTACTAAAATCAGGCCATGAATTTCACTTTAATAAAGAGGATGGTAAAAATATTTTATTAACTAATACAATGGAGCCAAACCGCCTAATTAGAAATATTATTTCAAGAGTGCCGCATAGAATGATTGACCGACTAAAATACCTGGCAAAGTTTGAGTCAGAGGAAGAAAGTGATAGTGAATCAAGTAGTGAAGGTAGCAATACTGAAGGAAGCGACGCTCAAAATCATAAAAAAGTGGAAAAGAGATATTTTGGTAATTTGAAAGAGCTAGTTTATACAGCCTATATTAAAGAAACCCGCCTACGATTTTTATTTAAGAAAGTACTAGCTCTATGGAGGATTCATGTAATGGATAAAAAGTGTGAAATTGGCTTAGATCCGATAACATTGGCAGAGCCTATAAAGAAAGTCTATGTATATGATTGGCCAAATAAAAAGAAGTTTGTTTTTGATGCGAAAAGCCTCGCGACACTCATAGAATCTAGACTAACATACCAGGAATATGGTTTTTCAATGCCGCAATTCCCCAAAAATCCCAATAATAATGTTGAGTTCAGCCCCGAACAATTAGTCTCTATATATTATCAATTGAAGGATTATGGTGAACTACAATGGGCATTTACAACCTTAAAAGAGTATGATTTTAAACTAAATAGATGGGTAATGTATCACAAGTCCGCGCTAACAATGAATTCAATTAAAAAGAGCATTTCATTACTGGATACTAACGAAGATAGAGAATTATTTTCTGACTTTATATTTTCTAAACTAGAAAAATTAAGATTTAGAACAAGTGTTACTACAAATAATCATTATATTACCGCGATGATAAAGGACCCGAAACATTGGTATCTGGAGAAGCTAAAAAGTCTGGCAATATCACATTATGAAGCGGAACATTTTGGATATTATGTGGATGATTATGTGGATGAAGAGTGTGTAAAGATATTTCAAAAACAGGCAAAATTTTTCAAGGATTTGAAAACTAGAAAATTAATCTAAGTACTAATAAAGTAAATGAGCAATAACTCGGCAGTCGCAGTATTCAAAACTGATATAATCATCGGCGATGTTTTAGTCACACCTCATAAAGACGGCGTAAAAGTACAAGCGCACTTTACAAAGCTTCCGCCTGGAAAACACGGATTTCATATTCACAAAGCCGGCGATCTAAGAGGAGAAGGATGCCACGGCCTATGTGAACATTATGATGTTGGTAAGAATTTACATGGTGGCCCACATAGTCATGAAAAACACACAGGTGATTTAGGAAACATAGAATTAAAAGATGGCAAATGTAAAAAAATATATCATATTAAAGGCATTTCAGTAAAGGACTTATGGGGGCGCTCCATAATTGTACATCAAGACGAAGATGATTTAGGAAAGGGTCCATATGAAGACAGCAAAGTAACGGGTCATAGTGGAGATCGTATTGGATGTGCTATATTTGGAAGAGTATTATGTAAACCGAAATATAATAAAACGCGTAAATGTTAATAGAATCATAATTATATTATTTTAATCTTTTTAACAGGCTCCAATTCATCTTCTGAGAATGGTAGAATAGACTCCATCTTGTAGTTCTCAAATATCTTGTCAATACAATCACCAATACTACTGTCAGTACAGTCATTAATATCTAGTTTTTCCAAATAGATATTAGTAGCTTTTGTAGTATTCCACGCTAAGTGTGGAAGTTTTGACATAAAAGTGCGAGACCACTTAGATAACTTAACTTTATCATTCGGTCCAAGTATACCATCACCGTGTGATTGTTGCTGGTCTAATAGAGTCCATTCATCAGGGATGTCATCTGGAAAGTATTTATCGTAAAACTGCTCCATTGTATCATCAGAATGCCACTGAATAATACCACTATCAAGAATAGTTGAATATTTAACTAATGCTTCATCCCAAAATGGGCATCCAATTAAGTATTTTTCAATATTATATAGTTGTGTGTAATTCTTTTGAGTCCATTGTGCCATGCCTCTTGTCGTTGTTCCGTATAAACACGCAGTTGGAATTTTATGGACACGTCGTTCTTTACGACCAACAGATAGATCCAACTCATTTAGAATCTGTAAGTTACGTACATCAATTTCTGGCTCTACTTTAAAACTTAGTTCCTGTCTTTTGACTGGAATACACATCATATTAATAGTAGTACAACGCACTATAATATCATATTCGGTCGATTTATAACCTAGTAATAATTCATAATTCTTTAGAGCCTCTAAACAGACCTTGTATTCCTCTTTAAACACACTAGGAACGTTCTCTAGAAACCAATCTAATAAGAACCAAATACGATCTACATTTAGATACTGTGAAATCCACCAGGCTGAACGGGCCTTCCCTTGAAACATAGCACGAATGAAATATAACTCTTTTTTATCATCAATTTCATCACAAATAGGCGGCGTCTTTCTAGTAACTCTATCTGGCATCTTTGACGGATTCTCCATAGTTAGCATAAGTATATTCCAAAGTGAGTTATC
>Ga0214921_10010464_pt1 | contig 11463 bp, 8 predicted proteins | sample LL1505_MetaG_FD_177992 | JGI IMG/M metagenome (GOLD analysis project Ga0214921, IMG submission 177992) | Freshwater microbial communities from Lake Lanier, Atlanta, Georgia, United States - LL-1505 | ecosystem: Environmental > Aquatic > Freshwater > Lake | place: USA: Georgia | collected 2015-05-28
GGCTTCAGGTTCAACAGTTTCTATCTCATTGCTTGTTTTGCTCTTCAGCCAGCTAACAAATACTGCAGGTCTTGGTCCTATTGGTGCAATCGGAATTGTTTGCGCGATGATCACAATTTTGACTTTGTTACCAGCACTTCTTTTGCTCTTTGGCCGCTGGATTTTCTGGCCACGCCGCCCACACTTTGATGGTGATGATCATGTGATGAGTGGTCCTTGGTCAAAGATTGCAAATGGAATCGGACGCAATCCTCGCAAGGCTTGGGTTGTTACTGGTGCAGTTCTATTACTTTTTGCCATTGCATCAACAACGCTTAAAGCTGATGGGATTGGAACAGTTGATACTTTCACTGGCAATCCAGAATCTGTTGTTGGACAAAAGCTTCTAGTCACCCACTTCCCAGGGGGAGAGGGTGATCCAACTCAGATCGTTGTTTTAGCAGATAAAATCGATGCTGTCACAGCAGCTGTTAAGAGCGCGCCAGGTATTAGAGAGATTGTGCCTTTTGTTGATCCCATGACTAAGGCAGTAAAGGTCGTGAACAATAAGGCGATTTTGAATGTGACGCTGGATAAGGCTCCAGATAGCGTGGAAGCATCAAATGACATCCCTAAGATTCGCGAACTTGCAAAGAGCGCGGATGCAACATCTTTAGTTGGTGGTACAAGCGCGGTTTACCACGATGTCCGTTCGGCAAATAATCGTGACAACAAAACAATCATTCCGATTATTCTGTTGGTAATTACGATCATCCTTGGCTTGCTGCTTCGCAGTATTTTGAGTGCCTTAGTTCTACTTGGAACTGTGTTGCTTTCATACTTTGCAACTTTAGGTGTCTGTGCACTTGTCTTTAACCATGTATTCGGTTTTGCGGGTGGCGATAACTCCTTCCCACTCTTTGCCTTCATCTTCCTGGTGGCATTGGGAATTGACTACAACATCTTCTTGATGACACGAGTACGCGAAGAGAGCGCCAAAATTGGTACACGTGCTGGAATTATTAAAGGCGTGACAGTAACTGGTTCAGTTATTACATCAGCCGGAGTCGTTCTGGCGGCAACTTTTGCTGTTCTTGGCCTGCTGCCACTGGTTCCTTTGGCAGAGCTTGGTTTTGCCGTTGCCTTCGGTGTTCTCCTAGACACCATCATTGTTCGCTCAATCTTGGTACCAGCGATGGTGCATGAGATTGGTCCAAAGATCTGGTGGCCTTCAAAACTCCAACATGAAGATATAAAGAACTAATGCGCGTAGGCATTGCTGGATATGGATTAGCTGGGCGTTATTTCCACGCACCTTTACTTAAGGGATGTGGTTATGAAGTAGTAGCGATTCAAACTAGCAATGCCGAACGTGCTGGGCATGCACTCGAAGATTTTCCTCACGTAAATGTAGTTGCAACAATTGAAGAGTTAGTTGCGCACAAGCTAGATCTAGTAGTTGTAGCTTCTGCAAATCTTGCTCACGCCGAACATGCTTACGCTGCAATTAATGCCGGTATCCCTGTTGTTGTAGATAAGCCAATGGGTCGAACATTTGCTGAAACTGCTGAGATTATCTCTGCAGGAGAACGCGCAGGAGTTCCGGTTTCAACTTTCTTTAATCGTCGCTGGGATAGCGATGCGCTAACAATTAGGAAAGTTTTGGCCTCGGGAGTACTTGGAACTATCCATCGCATGGACTCCAGATTTGAGCGCTTTCGTCCTGAGCTCAATAAGAGCTCTTGGCGCGAGAACATGAGCGCTGCCGATGGTGGGGGACAGTTATTAGATTTACAACCGCATCTGATTTCAACTGCCATTGATTGGTTTGGCAAAGCCGAGCTAGTCACTTCTACTGTGCGCAAGATTCGAGGTGCAGCCGATGATGATGCCGTGTTAGTTCTAAAACATGATTCTGGGGTTCTTTCAATTCTCTCTGCCAGCGCAGTAGTAGGTGCTCCTGGACCGCGCATTCGCATCCTAGGTAGTGCCGGTGCACTAGTCATTAATGATTTAGATCCCCAAGAGAATCTTCTTAAGAGTGGGAAAGTGCCTATGGGCGGAAAATGGGATGTTCCTACAAAATCAAAAACTTTCATTCATCGTGGTGATCAAGTAGAAGAGATTGTGGGCGAAGATGGAAACTACGCCACTTTCTATACTTTGGTAGCTGGTGCAATTGCTGGCAAGAACCCGTGGCCAATTTCAAATGATGATGCGCTACTAGTTGCCCAAATAATTGACCAGGCGCGAAATAACGCCCTGCATGTCTAAAAGTAGTGACGTCCTCATTGTAGGGGCTGGTTTAGCTGGACTTAACGCTGCAATTCAACTTCAAGCTGCTGGGCGTTCTGTAACTGTTATCGAGGCAAGTGATCGAGCCGGCGGACGTGTAGCAAGTGATCATATTGATGGATACATCTGTGATCGTGGTTTTCAACTCATTAACTCCAAGTACCCAGCCCTGATTGAACTCGATGTTATTGATGAGATTGATTTCATTCCTGCACCTCGAGTAATTGAAGTCAGTTTAGGAACCGAACGAATTGCGTTGGGAGATCCACGCAGTGCTCCGTTTTCAGCGCTGCATCGCGGAACTGGTTCTATGAGTGAGAAAGTAAATTTCGCGCGATTCATTTTTTCTAAGATTAAAGGTGAGCAATCACTTGGCCAAGCGCTGCGAAATGCTGGTTGTGGAACAACATATGAGCGCGTGCTTCGCCCATTCTTACAGGGAGTCTTTCTAACTGACCCAGACAAAGTTGATGCCAATTATGGGCAAATCGTCATTCGCTCATTTGTCACTGGATCCCCAGGTATTCCTAAATTTGGTGTTGGCCAACTCTCACAAGCACTTGCATCGCGTCTTACTGACCTGCAATTCAATGTGCGGGCAGAGCGAATCCTCGGAAACACCGTTCTGACATCTGCTGGCCAATTAAGCGCGCGAGATATTTTGATTGCAACAGATGCAACCACAGCCACTCAACTCTTAGAGCTCGGTGAGGTTTCTCGAATGCAGGGCTGCGTGACTTGGTATCACGCAAGCGAAAATAATCCATCTGGAACTGGCCGTCTACTCATTGATGGTCAAAACCGTGGATCTGTTATGAATAGCTTGGTTATTTCAGATATTTCGAAGGCTTATGCACCTGATGGTATGAATCTGATTTCAAGTACTACTGAACTTGGAACTACTGATTCAGAGGTTCGGCGCCATCTCTCAACAATGTGGGGGGTTGAAACCCGTGATTGGCACCTAATTGCTAAGTATGAGATTCCTTCAGCGTTGCCGCTGCACCATGTTGGAAAAGGGCTAACTCAACCAACCAAGGTTTCAGATCATCTCTATGTTGCAGGTGATCACCGCACGGTTCCATCACAGCAAGGCGCTCTCTTTAGTGGCAGCCTGGCTGCGCAATTAATCTTGAACTAGTTGATTGAGCGCTTCGGTGATGTGGGGATAATCCCAAGTAAATCCAGCCTCTTGTAAGACGTGGGGGATAACTTTTTTGGAACCTAGAACCTCAGAAGAAAAACCACCAAGTGCAATCTTTAGCGCAATAGCAGGGGCTGGAAAGAGTGCTGGACGATGAAGTGCACGTGCAAGTGCTGAAGTGAATTCTTGATTTGTAACCGGATTAGGTGAAGTTACGTTCACCGCGCCGGCAATTGGATTCTCTAGGGCAAAGACAATGGCACGAATTTGATCGTGCAAAGTAATCCACGACCACCATTGCTTACCTGAACCAAGTTTTCCACCGAAACCTAAGCGAAAGAGTGGCAACATCTTTCCAAGTGCTCCACCTGTTGGATCTAGTACGAGACCAGTTCGAATCTTTACGGTACGAACATCGCCAGCTAAATCTGCAGCACTTTCCCATTCACGGCAAACGGCTGCTAGAAAATCATCACCAACCCGATCTGTTTCAACAACTGCGCGATTTCCGCTCTCTCCATACCAACCAATGGCACTTGCAGAGATAAAGACTTGAGGTTTGAGTTCTGCAACAGCTTTAGCAATTGTTGTGGTTCCGAGTAGACGTGAGTTGAGAATCTCTGACTTGTATTTTTTGGTCCAACGCTTATCGCCGACTCCCACACCAGCTAAGTGAATGATTGCATCCACACCAGCAAGAGCAGCTAAATCTACAAAGCCAGTCTGTGGATCCCACTGAACTTCATCTGCTGCAACTGGTGCACGGCGCACTAAACGTTGAACAGTATGTCCTTCACTCTTTAGGTGACCAACAAGAGCGGTGCCTATGAGGCCTGATGAGCCGCTAATTGCGATTCTTTGAGGGACGCGCATTACTACTTAGAGTCCCAAATCAGATTCGAAAGCGCCGCCTTCTAGACGTTCTTTCAATGTGACAAGGAACCTGGCCGCATCTGCGCCATCAACTACACGGTGATCGTATGAAAGACCAAGGTAGACCATTGAGCGAATAGCAATAGTTTCTCCGCCATCTTCACCGCGAACAACCATTGGGCGCTTGACTACTGCACCTAAGCCAAGGATTGCTACCTGTGGTTGATTAATGATTGGTGTGTCAAATAGTGCTCCGCGACTTCCAGTGTTTGTGAGTGTGAAAGTTCCACCACCTAATTCATCTGGAGTTACTTTGTTATCGCGTGTGCGAGCAGCTAGATCTGAAATCTTTCGTGCAATGCCACCCATGTTTAGATCACCAGCGTTAGCAATAACTGGAACAAGAAGACCGCGCTCTGTATCAACTGCAATACCTAGGTGTTCTGTGCCATGGTAAGTAATTTGATCGCCCTCAACTGATGAGTTAAGAACTGGATGTTGCTTGAGTGCTTCACACACAGCAACTGCAAAGAATGGAAGATATGAAAGCTTGACGCCTTCACGGGCTTCAAATGATGACTTTGCCCTTTCGCGCAAACGAGAAATCTTTGTAACATCGACTTCGACCACAGTTGTTAACTGGGCACTTACCTGAAGTGATTCAACCATTCGGGCAGCAATAACTTTGCGCAATCTAGACATTGTTACTGTCGTACCGCGCAGTGGAGAGACTGCAACTGTTGTTGGTCTTGCAGCAGAAGGTGCTGCAGCAGTTGGTGCAGGTGCTGCATATGCAGCTGCCACTGGCTTTGAAAGCGCTTCAACATCCTCACGGCGAATACGTCCACCGATTCCAGTTCCCTTAACATTTGCAAGATTCACACCAAGTTCATTGGCAAGTTTGCGAACTAGGGGAGTCACATATGCATCAACTGGTTGTGTAATAGGGGCTGCCGCAACTGGAGCAGGTGCAGAGACAACAGGTGCAACGGCAACTGGCGCAGCAACCACAGGTGCTGCAACAACTGGCGCAGGTTTTGGAGCAGTAGGAGCTGCAACTGGTGCGGCTCCACTAGTACCAATTAATCCAAGACGTGCTCCAACAGGAACAGTAGAATCAACTGCAACATCAATTGCTAATAACGTTCCAGCAACCGGCGAAGGAATCTCTGTGTCTACCTTGTCTGTTGAAACTTCTAGTAATGCTTCATCAACGGCAACTGAGTCACCAATATTTTTTAACCAACGTGTGACAGTTCCTTCACTCACGCTCTCACCCAAAGCAGGCATTGTGATGACTGTTCCTGCACCTGAAGCGGCAGGAGCAGCAGCAACTGGTGCTGGTGTTGCAACAACGGGTGCTGCAGGTGGTGGTGTCACAGGAGCAGCAGGAGCAGCAGCAACTGGTGCAGAAGGTGCAGGTGCGGCGGCGCCATCAGCGATGATTGCTAACTCTGCGCCAACTGGAACTGTTTGATCGATTTGAACAACAATTTTTGTAAGTATTCCAGCAACAGGTGAAGGAATCTCGGTATCTACTTTGTCAGTTGATACTTCAAGAAGTGGTTCATCGACATTAACGTGGTCGCCTTCGGACTTTAACCAACGTGTAACTGTTCCTTCGCTAACACTTTCACCAAGTGCCGGCATCGTTACGGAAAATGTCATTATTTTCTCTCCTTGGTTATCCGTGTGCGTGAAGCGGTTTGCCTGCAAGAGCCATATGAGCTTCGCCCATTGCCTCAGACAGTGTTGGGTGTGCATGAATCAGGGATGCAACATCGGTTGCACGGGCTTCCCAGTTAAATATTAACTCTGCCTCGGCAAGAAGTTCACCGACACGAGCGCCAACCATGTGAACTCCAAGGATTGGGCCATCTTTTTCACCAACAAGTTTGATTGAACCAGCAGTACCAAGAATCTGCGCCTTACCGTTTCCAGCCAAGTCATAAGTAAGTTCAACAACGTTATGGCCACGCTTTTTAGCCTCTGCAGTAGTTAAACCAACTGAAGCAACTTCAGGATCTGAGTAGGTAACGCGTGGAATTCCATCGTAGTTAATTGGGCGTGGATTCAACCCTGCAATTTCCTCAGCAACGAGCATGCCTTCTGCAAAACCAACGTGGGCTAACTGCAAAGTTGGGATTAGGTCGCCAACAGCCCAAATGCCAGGCACATTCGTGCGGCACTTATTATCAACGATGACATAGCCACGATCCATTGTGATGCCCTGCTCTTCATAGCCAAGGTTTGCAGATACTGGACCACGGCCAACAGAGACCATCAAAAGATCTGCAGTGAACTCTTTACCATCTTCTAAAGTGATGGTTACGCCTTTTTTGTTCTGGGTAGCTGATTTAAATTTAACACCTAGTTCAAAGTTGATTCCGCGCTTTCTAAATGCACGCTCGAGCTGCTTACTAGAGCTCTCATCTTCAAGGGCGATTAGATGTGGCAGACCTTCAATGATGGTTACCTCTGAGCCAAAAGATTTCCAGACAGATGCGAACTCACAACCAATGACTCCGCCGCCTAGAACGATGACAGATTTTGGAACGTAATCCATCTTTGTTCCGTGATCTGAGGTGATGATTTGCTTGCCATCAATTTCAAGGCCAGGAAGAGTGCGCGCATATGAGCCAGTTGCAAGAATGATGTTTTTCCCGGTGTAGCGCTGGCCATTTACTTCAACTGTGTCTTTAGAAACTAACTTTCCATGACCTTCGATATATGTAATGTTTCTTGATTTAACTAATCCTTGTAGACCTTTGTGAAGACGGGAGATGACACCGTCCTTATATGAATTAACACCGTTCATGTCAATGCCATTAAATGTGGACTTAACACCGAACTTAGAACCCTCACGGGCGCCATCTGCGATTTCAGCTGAATGCAAAAGCGCCTTAGTTGGGATGCAGCCCTTGTGTAGACAGGTTCCACCAACTTTGTCAGCTTCGATTAATGCAACTGAAAGGCCAAGTTGTGCACTTCGCAAGGCGCAGGCATATCCGCCGCTTCCGCCACCCAGAATCACCAGATCAAATTGCGACACTCAACTACCCCTTTTACTCATGCTTAGGGCTCTATCCTGCCTTACCTACGCCTGTTCGACCAATCTCACGAGTGAGCGCATGCTCACACCTGTGCCACCAACTGGCGTGTATCCATGGGCATTGCCCTCATTGTAGGCAGGACCTGCAATATCAAGGTGCAGCCATGGAAGTTGATCATTCACAAATTCTTTCAAAAACAGGCCAGCCACCATCATGCCGCCATTCTTGTCTCCGATATTGGCAAGATCTGCAACAGGAGAATCCAAGGATGCACGAAGTTCTACGGGCAAAGGCATTGGCCAGAACTGCTCGCCAGTCTCCTTAGTGATTGTGATAAATGAATCACTAAAACTTTGGTTGTTTGTCATGACGGCACCCGTGCGAGTTCCCAGGGCGATTACTTGTGCGCCAGTTAATGTTGCAACATCGATGATTCCATCTAACTTATTTTTACTTGACTGGGCTTTCATTAATCCATCTGCAAGGACCAAACGGCCTTCAGCATCAGGGTTGAGAACTTCAACAGTTTTTCCACCAAAGATTGTGATGACATCACTTGGGCGTGTGGCTGTATCACTTGGCATATTTTCAGCAAGGGGAGCCCAGCAGTCAATTGCTACGGGCAAACCTAGTTCTGCAATGGCAAGGGTTGCAGCACAGACCGCTGCAGCACCACCCATATCGCACTTCATTGCTTCCATGCCTAGGCCAGCTTTTAGATTAAGTCCGCCGGTATCAAAAGTGATTCCTTTACCAACAAAGGCAAAGCGCTTAACATTTTTAGCTTTCGGAGTGTAAGAAATATGCAATAAACGTGGGGGATTGGCTGATCCTTGACCCACACCAATAATGCCACCAAAGCCTTGAGATTTAAGTTGCTTCTCATCCCAGATAGTTACTTTTAATCCAACCTTTGCTCCACCAGCAGCTTTAACATCTGCAGTTAATTTCTTAGTAAAAGTCTCTGGATATAAATGGCTTGGGGGAGTATTAACAAGATCTCGCACAAGATGTGTGTACTTAGCAATAATTGATGCACGAGCAGTAATCTCTTTAGCTTCACTCTTTCCGGCAAGCTTGGAAAATATTGTTGCTGATTTCAGCGCGCTCTTTTGATCACCTTTAGTGGAGCCCCGGAACTCATTGAAAACATATGCTCCCAACGCTGCACCTTCTGCAACAGCGCTCACGCCTGCTAGATCGCGGGTTGGAAGGGCAAAAGTTGCTCCCGTATTTCCTGCTAACGCTCTGGCTGCGCTACCTGCAGCCCTACGCAAATTCTCATGCGTATACGTTGATGACTTTGGACCAAGACCGGTGAAGACCATTAAGCGCGCTGGCCCGCCAGGCATCTTTGTTATTTCATCTGCTTTTCCAGTTGCACCCATCTCAAGTAAAGAAGCTAAAAGTGATTTTGAATCAAGGGCTAAATCACCTGATTCGATGGCGATGCCACCTTTTGTGTTGGTACTAACCAGACCCACAACAAGGAGATCATCTTTAACGAGGCCATCTGAGATTTTGAGTGTTGTCATAAGCGCCAGCGTAATAGATGTATTGGTAGGTTTCACACTATGAAGCACTCACCTTTACACGACAAGCATCTAGCCCGAAATGCCAAGATGGCCGATTTTGGCGGTTGGCTCATGCCGATCGAGTATCCAGGGGCAGGAGTGCTGGCTGAACACGCTGCAGTCCGCGAAAAGGTTGGCATTTTCGATGTTTCACATTTAGGTAAAGCCAGTGTGACTGGAAAAGGAGCTCTGGAGTTCCTCAATTCAATGTTTACCAATGATCTAGGCCGCATTGGAAATGGTTTTGCCCAATACACCTTGCTCTGTAATGAAAAAGGTGGAGTCATTGATGACCTGATTGCCTATCGCAATAGTGAAGAAGATTTCTTTTTAGTTCCTAATGCTTCAAATACCACAGATGTGGTTGCAACTTTAAATAGCCATGTTCCAGCTGGAATCACTGTCACCAATCTGCATACTGACTATGCAGTCATTGCAGTGCAGGGACCCCTTGCACCACAAGTCATGCAATCGCTGGGAGTAAATACCAATATTGATTACATGGCTTTCGAGAAGGTCAGTATCGGCGGAGCAGAAGTGATCTTGTGCCGCACCGGTTACACAGGTGAAATGGGTTACGAATTACTTCCTAAAACTGCAGATGCTTCCAAAGTCTGGGATGCAATCGTTGCAGCGATGGAACCAGTAGGTGGATTGGTGTGTGGTCTGGGTGCGCGAGACACATTGCGCACAGAGATGGGCTATCCACTACACGGACATGAACTCTCATTAGAAATCACTCCAGTGGAAGCAAGTGCAACGTGGGCTATCGGTTGGGATAAGAGTGGGTTTCTTGGCTCAGATGTTTTGAAATTACAGAAATCTCAAGGAGCAAAGCGTCGCAGTGTGGCAGTTAAATCACTCGACCGCGGAATTCCTCGTGGTGGAATGAGTGTGAAAACAAGTGATGGCGCCTTACTTGGTGAAGTAACTAGTGGAACATTTTCTCCCTCACTAAAAGTGGGCATAGGGATCGCGCTCCTTGATTCATCTGTGAAAATTGGTGATCAATTAGTTATTGACGTACGAGGTCGCGATTCAATGGTTGAAGTGGTGAAACTTCCCTTTATGCCTTCACACGTTCGTTAAATTCAATCGGCTCTAAAAATGCAGCGCGGGTCTTAGTTCTACGCAGCGCTGATAAGACTGCTTTGCCGGAAAACACCAAGAGAAGCGTTGTAAAGACTGCACGTGGGATATCCCAGGCCATGGCTGTGGCAAAGTGGAATGTAATAAAGCGCGAGAGATTGTCAACTATTGCTCCATTGGCAAGGTAGGAGAGCTGGGTATCTGCGCCCAGAGCCCAAGGCCAAAACTGTAAATCCATCAGGATTCCAAAGAGCTCTGAGGCGATGATGCCAAAGGCAATAAGTAGAAATAATTCACGACGTCCTCGAAGTTTTTTACCTGGCAACATTCCAGCGGCCATACCAATCCATGCAGCTGCAAATACTTGGTAACCCAGCCACGGTCCAACACCACCAGTGAGTAGTGCTGAAACAAACATTGAAGTAAGCCCCAAGATGAAACCAAAAGATGGGCCAAAGACACGAGCGCTTAAAATCAAAATAAACCACATTGGTTCAATTCCAACTGCGCCAGCACCTAGCGGGCGAAGAGCTGCAATGAGCGCCGATAAAACACCGAGGAGTGCAACAGATTTAGCATCGAGTGCGGAGTTAGAAATCTGAATAATTACTAAAAAGAATGCCACAGATAGTGCTGCCCAAAAGAAAAGCTGCGTGCGCGGAAGTGATTGCCCGTTATAGAAAAAAGGCCACAAGAATCCAGCGGCAGAAATCAACGAAGCCAATGTAAGTACTGCTGTGCCAATAGGAGAGAATCTGACTACGTCATTAGTGCGCATTAGCTATTTGCCTCAATTGCTCGCACGACATCGCCAACTGTTAACCAAGGCTGCGGAGACATGATCTTAGAAACCTGCGGGGCAAAAGCTGGAGAAGATAAGAGCACATCAATAGTTGGGCCATCGGCAACGATGTCACCATCTGCAATAAAGATTGTTCGGGTGGCTAACTCGGCCACAAGTTCAACATCATGTGTGGCAATAATGACGCTGCGATTAAAGACGCGAGCAAATTCAATAAGCATTTTGGTTAATACACGTTTGGCTTGATAATCCAGACCTCTGGTTGGCTCATCCAAGATGAGTAGGTGTGGGTTAGCTGAAAGCACCACACTCAGGGCCAAACCTAAACGCTGGCCTTCAGATAAATCCCGAGGATGTGTTTGTGCTGATATTCCGGGAACTAGTTGGGATAGAAGTGCAAAGGTTGTGCCACTAGCTACTTGATTATCACCATCTGCTTGTTTGCACTCTTCACTCACACTTTGCCCGTAGAGCAGATCACTTGGCTCTTGTGGGATATAGCCAATATTCTCGCGTCTTTGCTTACTATGTAATTTCTGTGAATCAATCCCGTTAACGATTACTTCACCAGCTGCGTTATCGCTTACCCCAGCGATGGCTCGAAGAAGTGAACTTTTACCAGCGCCATTGCGGCCCATGATGGCAACAATTTCG
>Ga0214921_10010467_pt1 | contig 11463 bp, 12 predicted proteins | sample LL1505_MetaG_FD_177992 | JGI IMG/M metagenome (GOLD analysis project Ga0214921, IMG submission 177992) | Freshwater microbial communities from Lake Lanier, Atlanta, Georgia, United States - LL-1505 | ecosystem: Environmental > Aquatic > Freshwater > Lake | place: USA: Georgia | collected...
CAAAAACCAATGCTTCGCCGAGCAAAACTGCTAGTTGGCACGGTGGTTCTAGCAGATGAGCCTGAGCGGTGGTGGCGTTCTGTGGACACTATAAATCTTCCTGGTGCTGCTCAACTCTTCTCTAAATACATTTACTCAATCGGATTTGACGGAGATCGCGATACATTCGGGCCCCAAGGCGGAACTCTGAATGCTAGTCGCGTAGATATGCGCCTAGACTTAGAAGTTGAACCGCCCAAATCGGCGGCTGGTATTAATACTGAATGGGAAGTGGTGGTGTTTGGTGTTGGATATAATTGGCTGCGGTTCCAAAATGGAATCGCAAATTTAATGTACACGGATTAAAGACAGGTGGCTATATTTTATGTATCTGAATGGCCGAAATTAGCTTACCTGTTAGTCTTGGAGAAGCGCTTGATAAACTAACTATTTTAGATATCAAATGCTCAAAAATTGCGGATTCAGAACGTGCTGCATCTGCCAAAAAGGAATATGATATTCTTTACGCAATTCTAAAGGAATTTGTTACTAAATATGCGTGGCACTATAAAGTATTACGGGAAGTCAATCTTGCCATTTGGGACCAGCAAGATAAGTTTCATGGACAGACTGAAGGAGCGGCCAAGCCAACCGAAGTAGAATTGGGGCAAATCTGCTCAGTTATCTTGGAGGAGAATGACCGGCGCTTTCGTGTCAAGGCAAAGATTAATCATATCACTTCATCCACGCTACGAGAAGTTAAGGGATATGCCAAGAAGAAGGCATTTTTCTATGGACATTTGGGTCTCGGCGATATGTTCTGGCTCAATGGCGCGGTTCGCTGGCTAGCAACCTGTTATGACGAAGTGCTCGTTGTCTGTAAGAAGAAGTATGGTGTAAATGTGGAGGCACTCTATGCGGATGACCCCACGATTAAGTTACACTTGATTGAAGATGACGCAGAAATTCAGCCTTTCTTTGGCTATCATCGCGGTCTGTGGGAGGCTAAGGGATATACTGTCTATGCCTGCGGAAATCATCTGATTAATCCCCAGCAGATACCGACGAAACCGTGGATCTATGACTTTCCCTACTGTTTTTACGATGACTTGAAGATACCACGGTCTGTACGACAGGAGTATTTCTATATTCCCACAAATCCTGAATCAGATGGGCTAGTTCGCCTTGTGAAGAATTGGGCTTCTCGGTATATTATAGTTCACCAGCAGTCGCAGAATAAGCGGTTGGAAATCTGGGATAAAGTTGCTCGGACTAACACACATGAGCCTATTTTTGATTTAAACGAGAATCATTATCAATTAGGCCATCCGTATTATATTCTAGCAGAAATGATTATCAATAAGCCGCTATATATGTACAAGGGATTACTAGAGCAGGCGGCAGAAATTCATTTGCTAGAAAGCAGCGTTTATTGTATGGCATCTCATTTGGACTTATCGGGAGTTGCGGTAAAGAAGTGTTATGATGCTTTTGAACAATCAAATGAACGAATCGGCGTCTTTGAAACGGCGACTCTATAGTTTAAAGTCAGCCAAAATAAAAGTAACAGGATACAGGAAATGGTTCGTGTTGCTTTTATCACAGGGGTTTCGGGGCAGGACGGGTCATATCTAACAGAACTTCTGCTGGGAAAGGGATATGAAATTCACGGATATGCGCGGCGTTCTAGCAATCATCAGAATTTGACGCGGATTGCGGAGGTTGTGAATAATTCCAAATTTCATCTCCATGTCGGGGATATGACAGACTCCACTTCTATACATAATGTGCTGACTGATATTTGGGCTTCTATTAAGAATACAGTTGAAGTCTTTGAACTCTATAATTTGGCGGCGCAGAGCCATGTTGGACAGTCTTTCTCAATGCCCGAATTTACAGCAAAGGTGGATGCTCTAGCACCTCTATCCCTCTTGGAGTGGATGCGGACACAATCAGATGAAGATAGAAGTAAGATACGCTTCTATCAGGCTAGCACGAGTGAATTATACGGGAAGGTCATGGAAGTTCCGCAGAGTGAAAAGACACCGTTTTATCCACGGTCGCCCTATGCTGTGGCGAAACTGTATGCGTATTGGATTGTGCGAAACTATCGTGAATCCTACGGTCTCTACGCAGTAAATGGTATCTTATTTAATCATGAATCCCCTCGGCGGGGCGATGATTTTGTAACACGCAAGATTACACTGGCTATCCGCGACATTGGTCTCAAGAAGCGCGAAACACTGGAGATTGGCAACATTGATGCTCTGCGCGACTGGGGCCATGCTCGGGACTATGTGGAAGGTATGTGGCGCATTTTACAGGCACCCGTGCCCGAGGATTTTGTGCTTGGAACAGGGGAGCAGCATTCTGTGCGGGAGTTCATAGAAATTGCTTGGCGCACGGCCTTTCAAGAGGAGCTGAAATGGGTTGGTACTGGCATAGATGAAAAGGGCATAGATCCTTCAGGTTGTGTGCGTGTACAAATTGACCCGCAGTTTTTCCGTCCATCGGAGGTCCAAACCCTGCTGGCTGATCCACGCAAAGCCTATGAACAGCTGGGATGGAAAGCAACCACATCTTTTGAGCAGTTGGTAGAAGAAATGGTAGCGGCGGATTTGTACTAAGTTTATATTCTTTAATTTAATAGTTCATATTCAATATGTATTATTATTTTGGAGAACTTGGGTTTTTCACAGACGTAATTTTAGGGGAATTAGAAAAATTTACTCAAGAAAAACCCGATCTTGCAGGTAAAATTACGATTTATAGTTATACTAATTTTTGTAAAGTAATTGAACTGTTATTTCCTGGGTTTTTTACGTTTCAATATCAAGATTATTTATTTCCAAATCGCTATGGACATATTTTCAAGGACAATACATGCGATAATGAAAAATACAAGGATATGAAACGTCTTGAAGAATTACTTGGAGATGTGCCTAAAGATATTTTATCTTCACATGAAGAAGCAGTAGCTGCGGGTAGCTGGAAGCTTCTGGGAAAATCAATTAGTAGGAAACTTGAAGTTAATAATGAAACTGCTCTACAAAAAATGTCAGAATATCCCAAAACAATAGTCTATTTCTTTAGACATCGTAATCGTGTTGATACTCATAGAAATTTTTGGCATACACCCGATATTGAATCATATATAAATCAATATGTTAATCGCGCGGATACACTTCATGTAGTATATATGTGTTCAGATGAATGTTATTTTCCTCCATTTATGAGTGCTAGAACAATTACATATAATGCGCAAAAGAATATTTATTTGTGCGAAAACTTTGAAGAATCAATTACTTTTTTTAATAAATGTGATTTATTTATTTCCAATGATTCTGGATTAGTTGAATTTGCTAAAATCTGTGGAGTCAATGAAGTTATTATTTTACCTAATTATATGTGGCTAGATATTTGGCCCGGTTTACAAGTTATTAATCCATTTGGGACTAAAATATCATGGTGTACTAAAATAGGATGATCCGATTTCTTTTATTAATTATTTTAACGATTTCCTCTTTACTTGCTGTTTTAATTGCGACTGATGCTATAAAAGAGGGATTTGCTGCTACATCTCCGGGCACCATGATACAACTTCGGACAAGCCATGTTCGTACGCAGGAAGATGAGGAAGACGAGAAGAATTTGCTTGGTTTAATTAATCGTGATTTAATTCATATGACTGGTTCTGGTCTTTTTTAACAAAAATTGAGTAATTTATTTCGGTTTGTATATAAATAAAGATGCCCACCGTTCATTGAACGGGGGTGGATGCTCAACACAGTTGAGCGTACCGAGATTTGTCCGCATTGGTAATGAAGTAATCCATATTCCTTCACTAGCAAATGTATCTATGGGAACTAATTGCTGGTAAGCTCAACTTTGTTGAGCATCCACCCCATCTCTAAGAGATGTGGGGGCGCTCCCTTCTTGTGCTTCTATTATCATAATCAGAAGAACCAGACTATGTCATATGGATTTGGTAAATGGGCTGTGTGTGAAGCCGACCTTATTCGGGTGAAAACAGCAATGATTGAAATTGAGAAGGTTCTAGGAGTGATTCCGCTAACTGAGGAAAAGGAGTCCCCGGTCTTTCCAACGGCACCGGTTGTATCTTCGTCACAGACACTAGTACCTGACCAGTAGGTCGCGGTGGTGTTGGATTTCTATTCATAAGTATTTTTTGATACCAAGGCGTTGCTTCCACCATGGCCGCAATTTCCTCATATTTTTTATGAGGGAATTCTGTTAAAAAGCCGGCAACATACTTAAATCCAGTGTATGTATTCAGCTGATCTCGGTGTTTATATTTTATCAACCATGTATCAAATCGTTGAAGGTTTGCAGCACCCGGTGCCCCTATTACATCAGCAATATGCTTGACGAAGTAGATTCCTCCTAAACATCGCCACCAAAAGAGGAAAGCGTTGCTCATAATTTCATAGAATTCAAGACGTTTTGTATTCGGAATAAAGTTATTGACTAGATGTTTGGCAAAGATGTTGCCATAAGAATAACCGCGGAACTCATGATAGATTTCAAATTCATTAAGAACTGTCGCATCCTCTTCTTCATAGATTGAGCAGAAACCAACACATATGCGATCATGGAATAACAGATAGTATTCACTCGTAAAATTACTGAGTAATTCTTTATTGTAGCCCGCGCCTTCATAAATATCAATCGGGCCTTTGAGCAAACGCTGATAGCCCGGATCTTCCGTGTTACACTCTTGAAGAGGGATAACGCAAAGATGGAGATCCATTTCTACTTTACGGGTCTAAAGAAAAAACGCTGTAAGAAATATAAACATGTTGATGATTGCGGCGACTGCTTTTTGGAGTGTTGTAGCAGCTTCCCCTCTTTGCGGAGTCTATCCTAGTTTTGAGGAATGGACTCTGTCTAATGGCCGGGTCTACCAGCCGACTGAACGCGATTACCGGCAGTCAGTCTACTATGCCAACGTGGCAAAGATTGATGCGCACAATGAGGGCAACTTCTCATGGACGATGGATGTGAATCAGTTCGCGGACCTGACGGCGGAAGAGTTCAAGTCCTCTGTTTCAAGCAGATTTAGCCGTTCTGAGCACAAGAACGCCACGACTTCACTCCGGGGCTTGTACCGCACGGATATCCCTAGCAGTGTCAACTGGACGGCAAAGGGAGCCGTTACGCCGGTCAAGAATCAGGAGCAGTGCGGCTCATGCTGGGCCTTCTCTACGACGGGCTCAGTTGAGGGCGCATGGTTCTTGGCAAACAATGTGCTTCCGTCTCTTTCTGAGCAGCAGTTGGTGGATTGCTCTACGGCGGAGGGCAATCAGGGTTGTAATGGCGGACTCATGGACTATGGATTTGAATATATCGTTAAGAACAAGGGTATCACGACGGAGGCTGCGTATCCTTATACGGCGACGGGGCCTAATACTTGTGTGGCGGCGGGTAAGCCGGTTGCTGCGACCATTCTAGGCTACAAGGATGTCCCGGTCAATTCCGAGACGGCTCTTGAAACGGCCATTGCTCAAACGCCGGTCAGTGTGGCTGTAGAGGCTGACCAGTCTGTTTTCCAGTTTTACAGCGGCGGTGTGATGGATTCTGCGTGCGGAACTCAGCTTGACCACGGTGTTCTAGCAGTGGGCTATGGTACTCTGGGCGGCAAGGACTATTATTTGGTAAAGAACTCGTGGGGCGCGTCATGGGGCGACAATGGCTATATCTTGCTGGGGCGCGGGGCTAAGTTCAATCCTAGCGGCCAGTGCGGCATTCAGATGGCGGCCTCTTACCCGGTTGTGTAAATTTCAGCAGATTAAGTAGGGATGAAATTCAATGAAGCAAAAGCACAAGCAGTTGCTTTATTCAATTCGGCTGAGTTCAAGGAGCGTGTAAATGAAGAAGATGCTCTAATGTTGCGGCAACTTGCTGTCTTACAGGAGATTAACAAGCACGGATTTATTACTGTGAATAGCCAAGCAGGTAACAAGAGCAAGGGGAAACACTATGAAACGGGAAAACCATATGAAAATTTGGAACGCGCCTATCTTATGGGATTCATGCTAGAAACCGAGGCTGCGTTATTTATTAAAAACATGGGCTTGAAAACGGACAAGAATGCTATCTACGTGCCTGCGTGTAGTGATGATATTCTGTTACCTTCAGCGTTAGATATTCCTTTAACTGTGACTAAAAGTGGTGGCCCAAATGGGACACGCATAGATACACATTTTTCAGTCGCGTTACCCAAATCCGCATTTGATGGATTCAGAAAACAGGCCAAACTTAGCAAATCCGAGAAGGTTGTCTTTATTTTTTGCTGGGACTCTGAGTGGGGTCGTAAAGGATTGTTTAAGGATGTGTTGCGGGTTCTTAAACTTGTCGCATAAAGTAGGAGATGGTGTGCGAAGAGGTAAAAGACAAAAAGTATCAGACACGAAAATCGCCCACATCTCGCAGAGATGGGGTGGATGCTCAAAGAAAGTTGAGCGTACCTCCTTATCATGCGGGTGACTGTAAAGGAGTCATCAAACAAGGAAAGGATGGATATTATATTTCGTCGCCTGATAAACGGGGTATTTACAAATGGATTCCCGCAAATCAAGAGGGAAAAGCCCGGCATCTAGCAAAGACCCAGAAGGTTAAGGGTGCTAAAAGCTATATGATTCACAATAATTACTCAGTGCCGTTTATTGTGGATGTAACGCCCACAAAAGCAACTGTGTTCAAGACAACATTTGAGAACAATAAAGCGTTTGAAAAAGCGGCGGTAGTTAAAGAAATCGCATACAAGAAAATTTGGATTGGAGATAATATGCTCGGAGGAAAGTATTATCCTAAGAAGGGCGTTTACAAGGGCAATTCCATCTTGATGGAGATTGCTGGTGGAAAGTATGTATTTGTAGGCCATATAATGATGGAGTTTTCGCTTCAACCCGGTGATACGGTTGTTACGTATAATTCTCCTGTTGGCAATAATGATGTTCCGTATCCATCCATTGTAGGTAAGGACTTTATATACTTCATGTGGGAAGCAGCACATGATGGACCGGGATATACTTCCGCAGCACCATTTGATAAGAAGAAGAATGCCACTAATCAAATGCTGGTAGATATTAATGTTGAAGTTAAGCCTCTAAAACACAAGATTCTTAGTCGCACGGCACTTTAATACCCAACATTGTTAGCACAGCGGTTTGCGTGCCATAATAGTAATGGAGGATTTCTCCTAAAATAAAGAGGGCTACAAAGGTTACTTGAATGGGATAGCCAGTTCCAAGGGTGATTAACCAGGCACCGATAAAAGTTAAGATAGTATCAACAATAGCAATTCCAGCAAAGCGATACGCATGCGCACCTTCTCCTGGTTTGCCAAACATATAACGATAGGGGCAGCCCGACATCCTATGAGTGCGCGTCATTTTTTCTAGCAAATCATATTTGCTGTAAGTAATGGCATCTTGCCGGATTTGTCAGTTAGATCCGAAGAATCATAACTTTGTACATTTCGGTACAACAGTAGGAGGAGTGGCCTTATATTATACGAGTCCGGCCAAGTCTAAGGAATTGATTGATACACCAGAGAAGTTCGTTTTCTTTAAGACGCACTTGGATGAAGCGAAGGGAAAGGGGAAGTGGATTTGGGTTTTTGATTGTGCTGGAATGCGGACGGAACATTTTACATCCTATCAGTTCACCAAGAGTCTCATGCAGGAATTGTCCAATGACCAATTGGAATCTATTCAAGGTATGTGGATTCTACATCCTAATACCTGGATGCGTGCGTCCATTGCTTTCGTCAAGCCGCTCTTTAAGTCCGAACTTGTTCAAAAAATCCGGGTATTTGAGAACAAGCGCGAAGCGTTGATGCTTGATTTACAGAAGAGCGGTTTTACTGCTGGGGCGGGCGAATGGATTGCGAAGGAGACTGTTCTTTTGCCTCTACCTGTGAAGGAAGGGGCGAAGGAAAAGAAGAAATCAGTATTCTAAATCACTGAAATTTTATGACTGGACTACAGTAAATTCGGGGAAGGGGAAAATAAGACCGCCTCCTTGTGTTAAAAACTCATTTTCGCGTTGAACTATTTCAGTACGAAAGTGCCATGGAAGAACAAGAAGATAAGCGGGAGGTGATGCACGCATTGTCTCTTCGCTAATAATCGGAATTCCTGTTGCGGTCATCTTTCCAACCTTCTGAGGATTGCGCTCCACCGCATATCGGAGGGAGGATTCTCCGAGATTTGCGTACTGAAGAAGACAGTTGCCCTTCGTAGATGCTCCATAAACCCATGTCTCTTTCCCCTCCTTTCTAGCAGACTCAATAAATTCAGTTAGTTTTTTAACTTGCGTATTTACGCGCTCCATAAAATCAGCGAAAGCAGCAGACGTATTAAGACCAGCCGCTTCTTCCTTTGCTAATATACCATCAAGTGATACTTCCTTGTGCTTAGAAGTCTTCTTGGCGAAATACACACGGCTGCTGCCACCATTACAGTCATTGAATGAAATATCAATAATCTTAAATCCTGCTCTATCCGCAATCTCCTTAATCTGCCTAATTGCGTAATACTCAAGATGTTCATGGCAAATTGTATCAATACTATTGGTTTCTAGCATATTTAGAAGATAACTTTGTTCACATGTCCAAATACCCTCATCGTCCAAAACATCATGAATATCAGTGGCAAATTGAACAGGGTCGGGCAAATCATAGAACATGCTGATAGATGAAACAATCTTGCAGCGGAGGCTGCCGTAAACCTCTTGGAAATTGGCTTTTGTAAAATAAGTGGGTACCAATTCTACTGCGCCGTAGTATTCCTTAAATTGCTTGCCCGTAGGGTCCATTCCAATTCGTTTCAGGTTGGCGTTGTAATACTGAAGCATCGTTGAATCATTGCTGCCAATATCTAGCACAACATCATTCGGCTCAAGATGCACTTTGCCGAGGATTTCTTGCTGATAGTTCTTAAGATGGGCCCGCATTGTATTGCTAATACCACTGCGGTATCCATATTCATGTTCATACATATCAGCCGCGGCTGTTGTTTGTGATGTTTGAACGAGAAAACAATCATTACACCGACTAAGCGAAATTGGAATTTTAGGAGTTGACCAATCCCCGTAGTTAGGAAAACGCGATGTAATATATTGTTCACCAAGATCAATAACCTGCGTTAATGATCGTGATTTACAGAGTCGGCACTTTTCTAGCGTCGCCATTATGTTAGTTCATTACAGGATTCTTTTAGGCAGTGGCCGATTATAAATTTGATTATCTGCTTTTTTATAGAAAGAAACTAAAAGATGACACGTAAGACAAATCTATATATTCTTCGGCTTATAAATGGTAAATATTATGTGGGAATATCGCAGAATCCACAGAAGAGAATAAAGGACCATTTTGCTGGAAGAGGGGCAGGCTGGACACGGACATTTAAACCTGTGGGCGTGGAGTTGGTGCTGAATGGAGTGGATATTTATGCGGAGGATATGTGGACTAAGCGTTATATGAGTGAAAAGGGAATTAATAATGTTCGCGGAGGATTTTATGTTCGGGATGAAATTCCGGAGCCCGAGCAGAAAATGATTCAGCGGGAAATTTGGTCAGCGGAGGCGGTTTGTATGCGATGTGGTTCTAGCAAACATTATGCGGCTCAGTGTAAAGAGGAAAAGGATATAAATGGGCGAATTATTACTGGGTGGGAGACCTGTAATATATGCGGGTTCTGGCGCGACGGGAAATTTGACAAGTTAAAGTAGGGATGTCAGCATATTATCCGACTCAATACGAAATAGAGGAGGGATATCTAGAAACTAAAAAATCAGTTAGCCCTTCAACTCTTTTGTTGACACGACGGGATTTGCTGTCTGTAAAACGGGAAAACTTCAAATATGCGTTGCGCAAGACATTGCCGGCTTTTTTTGAGTTATTAAAAAATCTTAAGTACGACGGCTTTCCGGTTCAAGATCCGCCGCTCGTAATTGGCGGAGGCGTCGCAGTTAGTATTCTTACTGGTACGCCACTAGATACACCCGATTTGGATGTTGAGCTGAGTGGATTCAGATTGGATTCTGCTGGGGGAAATGCGAATGCGAATGTGGTTTTATCAGCGGAAAGTGAAGGTGCTTTATTCAATCGCTACTGTCATTCTTTGTTTGAACAAATACGTTCCAAAATTGCTGAAACTCCGGATATGTTTGGTGCGTATGGCGAAATAGTTGAAGATGAAAAGAAATATGACATAGAAGTTCGTAATGGCGAAATTCGCGGTGAAAAGGTTGGAAGAATATGGCTATCAATGATTTATAATAAGGGATACTTCAGTAAAATTGTCATTCTAGCAAAGATTGGTGAATTTGTTGAAACTATAAATGGGTCCGAAAAACACACACCTTCTATTGAACGTATCTTAGAGATTAAATTGCCCAAAAAGATTTTTACACCACTTCCCGTTGGAGAAGCATTGGTGTATAAAGAAGATATTGGATTATTGTTTTCTTCTCGTGAAAAAATGTTACCTGAGATTCTTAAATCGTTTGGTGATAAATGTGGGGCTTTATCGCGACTTGCTAAGGATTATGATACACGTATCTTTCCTGGTGTCTTAAGTCACGATGGATATTTTGATTTGATTGAAGAGCCGCAGAAACGGGAAGAAATTATAAATTACAAAGTGCGCATAATTACATTACGTGAACGTCTTCGTATTCTTGGTGCGCCACTAGAGTCAATTTCCATGTGCTCCCCATTTCTTCAATTAAGTGTGATACCGTATATAACAGATGCTGAGAAGGCTGATGCTGCGGAAGAAAGGCGGCTGGAGGAGGCACGGTTGGCGGAGGAGGCACGGTTGGCGGAGGAGGCACGGTTAGCAGAAGAGGCGCGGTTGGTAGAGGAAGAAAAGCGGCTAGAAGAGGAAAAGCGTGCTAAACGGGAAGCAAAGAAGGCACGGCTAGCGGCTGAAAGGGCGGCGGCTGAACAAGCAGCAGCTGTAGCAGCAGCAGAAGCAGAAGCCGCGAAAGCAGCAAAAGCCGCAGCTGAACAAGAAGCAAGAGCAGCTGCTGAAGCAAAAGCTGCTGCTGAAGCAAAAGAAGCAGCAGAACAGAGTGAAAAATTGCGTAAAGCACAGGCTGAGAAAAAAGCCAAAAAAGCCGCAAGAGCCGCTGCGCAAGCAGAAAGAGTATCGCCCACTTTTTCAGAGTCATCTACAGGATCTGCTGGAGGAGGGGCTGAAGAGGCTGCTTCGGCTTCGGCTTTAGCAGCAGCAGGTGCTGACCCGCAAGGGAAGCAAGGGCCAAAAGAAATAGTTAAAAATAATGGTTTTATTTATTTCACAGAAGGATTTTCTACCGATTCTACCACTATCCTTAATGATTTATACACTACGCTACAAATTAATTTTCCCATAGCAGGTATTCCCGAGCCACCGGTTTTGATTCTAGAATTAAATAGTACTGACCGCTATCGTCTAGCAGAACGCGCACCTT